>Ga0306920_100000647_pt1 | contig 41048 bp, 50 predicted proteins | sample flu12Cox44000170_FD_204666 | JGI IMG/M metagenome (GOLD analysis project Ga0306920, IMG submission 204666) | Lab enrichment of tropical soil microbial communities from Luquillo Experimental Forest, Puerto Rico - flux4day.12C.oxic.44.000.170 (v2)... | ecosystem: Environmental > Terrestrial >... | reverse complement strand
GTCCCTGAAAGACAACACCTCCTTTCGTACGGACGTGGGTGCCCCCGACGAACGAACGCCGGGTCGGCATTCTGCCGAGAACAAGCAAAGCAAGCACCAGGATCAGCTCGAAGAAGAATACGAGCGCCACTATTCCGATCCGTGCAGCATGGCGTATCGGCTGCGGTTCTTCAATGAGCCGATGATGGCGGGGATCAGCCTGAGAGGGCAGAAGGTCCTCGATGCCATGTGCGGGGCCGGTCAGATGACCGACTATCTGTTGAGCGGCGGCGCCCTGGTGACCGGACTCGACATTTCCGAGAAAGCCATCGAGCACTTTCGGAAAAAGTGTCCCCAGGCGCACGCGATGGTCGGCTCCATTCTCGATACTGGACTGGAGAGCGACTCATACGACTGCGTAACCGTGCTGGGTGGTTTGCACCACGTCCACCCGAACGTCGACGCCGCGATCGACGAGATCTATCGCATCCTCAGACCCGGGGGCTATTTCTGCTTCATGGAGCCCCACGCAGGCTCTCTTCCCGATGTCGTCCGAAGAATCTGGTACAGGGTTGATCGCCGCATGTTCGAAGACAACGAACAAGCCATCGACGTGGTGGGGCTCGAGGCAAAGAACGAGGATCGCTTCGAGTTCCTGACGACGCGGTACGGAGGCGGCGTCGCGTATCTCCTCGTACTCAACTCGCTGGTCTTCAGGATCCCACTGGGCTGGAAGCGACACTATTCTCCGTTGTGCATGGGATTGGAGGCGCTGCTCGGCAAGGTACAAGGTCCGCGGCTGTCGTGCTTTGTTGTCGGTCAGTGGCGAAAAAGGAGAGGCGGACGGGCGCGACGGTTGGGAAGCGAGGCCCGCTGATGAGCGCGCCTGCGTCACTCGGAGTCGGGCGACTCGACCAGGTGCACCCGGCCATCGTCTACGGATTACTCGTCATCATGATGGCGGCGGTCTTCGTCCCGATCTCGCTCTTCAGGCTCGTCGACGGCGACGAGGGCACGTACCTGCTCGTCTCGCGCCTCGTGGCCGACGGCCAGGTCCCGTATCACGACTACTTCTACCCCCAGATGTTCTTGCTTCCCTACGTCTACGGAGGCTGGCTGAAGCTCGTCGGCTACTCCTGGTACGCGGCCCGCGCGCTCTCCGCGTGCTTCTCGATCGCCCTCGGTCTCCTCCTGTACCGCCAGGTTGCCCGCCTGACGGACTCGCGGGCGTGGGGCGTCCTTGCCGCAGTGCTCTTCACGTTCAGTGGCCTCGCGTTCGGCTGGTATCCCCTCATCAAGACCTTCGTGCTGCCGACGCTCCTGCTGTTCGGGGCGTACGCCGTTCTCTCGGTTCGGTCGCGCTGGAAGTGGGCCGTCAGCGGATTCCTGCTCGGGCTGTCCGTCGCCTGCCGTGTGTATGTGCTCGCCGTCATACCGGCGTTTCTCCTCGAGATGTACCTCACCGAGCGCGACCATCGCGCGCGGCTCTGGCAGCTGGTACGTTTCACGATCGGGGCGGTCGTCGCCCTGATTCCGGCGGAGCTCCTCTTCCTCATCGATCCGCCGACCTTCATCTTCAACATCGTCGGTGCCCAGCTCATCCGCACGGACTATCAATCGGTGAGCTGGTGGACCCAGAAGTTTAAGCAGCCCTTGTCGCTGGTCGCCATCCGTTCCGCCGAGGGCGCAACGAGCTTCCAGTTCCTCCTCCTCTTCCTCGTCAATCTCGCCTCCTGGGTCTCGAGCGCCCTCACGCGGGAACGGCTGTCTCTGGTATCGTCGATCGGCATCCTGCTTACCCTCGCGAGCTTCGTCCCGACGCCCGTCTATTCACAGTACTTTTGTATGCCGATACCGTTCCTGCTCGTGAACGGCGTCGTGTTCCTGGCGACGCTCATCCGCGAGGCCAACAGTCCCCGGCTGCGGCATGTCTTCGCGTCGCTCGCCGTCCTCTACATCTTCGTTTCGCCGTTCGACCTCTACCGCTTTACGATCAGCGGGGAGATCCCGGGGGTCGTGGGCAAGGACGACGCCGTCAACTGGAAGCTCCCCACGATCAGGGCCGTGGGCCGGGCCATCGACCGGGAAGTCCGGGCAGGCCGGCCCGTCGCAATCAGTCTTTGGCCAGGATACTTCGTGGAGACGAAAGCCTCGATCCTCCCGGGCCTGGAGAACCATTTCGCCATGATGTTCGCGAGCCGAGTGACGCCGCGCGAGGTCGTCCATTTCAAGCTGATGTCGTACCCAGACTTGGTCTGGCACGTCAACAGTCACACGACTGACGTTGTCGTCGTCGGCAACTGGATGAGGTGGACCCCCAACAGTCAGTGGCTCCGGGACCAGATCATCGAGAGTGGTTACGTCATGAAGGAGCAGATCGCCGGTACCGAGATCTACACCCTTCCAGCGAACGGACGCCGATGAGCTGGCTGGGCGCAGCGCCACTCTCAGTGATCCTTCCCGTCCTCAACGAACAGGACAACCTCGAGCCGCTTCACGATCGTCTGACCGAGGCGCTCGATCCGTTAGGGCGCGACTGCGAGGTGATCTATGTCGACGACGGCTCGACGGACGGGTCATGGGAGGCGTTGAAGAAGATCGCCGTCCGCGACCGGCGCGTCCGCCTCGTGCGGCTTCGGCGGAACTTCGGGCAGACCGCGGCGCTGGCCGCCGGATTCGCCCACTCGCGCTATCCGATCGTGGTCACCCTCGACGCCGACCTCCAGAACGATCCCGACGATATCCCGCGCCTCGTCGAGAAGCTCGGTGATGGCTACGACGTCGTGTCCGGCTGGCGTCGTCACCGGCAGGACCCCTGGCTCACTCGTCTCCTGCCGTCGCACGTCGCGAATTTTCTCATCCGCAGGGTGATCGGAGTTCAACTCCACGACTTCGGCTGCACGCTCAAGGCGTACCGGCGCGAAATCATGCAAGACCTGAACCTCTACGGAGAGATGCACCGCTTCCTCCCCGTGCTCGCGACGTGGGTCGGCGGGCGGGTCACCGAGATGGAGGTCGCACACCACCCCCGCACGAGGGGCGTGTCGAAGTACGGTCTCGTCCGGACCTACAAGGTTCTCGTGGATCTCATCACGCTCAAATTCATCGGCGACTTCCAGTCGCGACCGAACTATGTCTTCGGAGGGTTCGGGCTCCTGTCGCTGATGCTCGGCTTACTGTCGCTCGCCGTCGTCGCCTACCGGGTCTTCGTCCTCCGTCGGGTCGAGGCGACGCCGCTGGTATTTCTCATGGTCATCTTCTTCCTGACTGGCGTGTTCTCGCTCTTCATCGGCTTCCTTGCCGAGATCGTCATCCGCGGCTTCTACGACACCCAGCGCAAGCCCACGTACTACGTCCGCGAGACGATGGGCGCGGATCCGGAAGAGTAGGCACCGTGTGCGGCATCGTCGGCAATGTCCTGGCCCGGGCGGACCGAACGCCGGACCCCGCCGTCCTTCAGCGAATGAACGATCGGATCACGCACCGCGGGCCCGACGACCAAGGCGTATTCGTGCAGGGACCGGCGGGGCTCGCCATGCGACGGCTCAAGATCATCGATCTGGCGACCGGGCACCAGCCGATGGCCGGGGAAGAGGGGCGTGTCTGGGTCGTCTTCAATGGCGAGATCTACAACTATCGCGAGCTTCGGGAGGCCCTAGCCGTCCGTGGCCACGTGTTCACCACTCGCTCGGACACCGAGGTCATTGTGCACGGGTACGAGGAGCACGGCGTCGCCTCGCTCGGCGACCTGGAGGGCATGTTCGCGGTCGCCATCTGGGATGCGCCAGCGCGCACGCTCTTGCTCGCCCGCGATCGCCTCGGGATCAAGCCGCTCTACTATGCCATCCTGCCGGATCAGATCGTCTTCGCCTCTGAGCTGAAGGCGCTCCTCGAGCATCCAGCGATCGAGCGAACCCTCGACCTCACGGCGTTGTCGCGGTACCTCGCCCACGAGTACGTTCCAGCGCCCCATTCGATCCTTCGCGCGGTCCGGAAGCTTCCGGCCGCCCACTGGCTCACCTATACCGACGGCCGCGTCAAGCTCGAGCCGTATTGGGACGTCCACTTCCAACGAGACGCCGGAATCGACGAGACCGAGGCGGCGGAAGCGCTCCGCGCCGCGCTCGACCGGTCGGTGAAACAGCACCTCGTGAGTGACGTCCCGCTCGGGGTGTTCCTCTCGGGTGGCATCGACTCGAGCGCCGTCGCCGCGTTCGCCGTGCGTCACTTCCCCGGTCGCCTCAAGACATTCTCGGTCGGCTTCGAGGATCCCTCATTCGACGAGACCGCGCACGCGCGTCGCATCGCTCGCGCGCTGGACACGGACCATCAGGAGGAGATCCTCGATCCGCGAGCGGCGCTCGACCTCGTCGGGCGTCTGCCCGAGCTGCTCGACGAGCCGCTCGGCGACGCCTCGTTCCTCCCTACCTACCTGCTCTCGCGCTTCACGCGGCGTTCGGCGACCGTGGCACTCTCGGGCGACGGTGGTGACGAGCTGTTCGCCGGGTATCCGACGTACCAGGCTCATCGTCTGGCCCGGATCTTCGAGTTGGTCCCGGGCGTGGTACGGCGCCAGCTCATTCGGCCGGCCGTTGAACGTCTTCCGGTCTCGCTCGACAACTTGAGCTTCGATTTCAGGCTCAAGCGCTTCGTCGAGGGCATGGAGTTCGCGTCCGTGGACCGGCACGCCGCCTGGCTCGGGTCCTTCACCCCGGACGACCAGCGCGGGCTCTTCACGCCCGACGCGCTCGCGCGTATGGAGGCGCCGCCGTCGTACGACGCGTTCCACGAGATACTGTCGCACGCGCCGTCGGCGTCCTATCTCGAGCGCATGCTGTATCTGGACCTCAAGGGGTACCTGGGCGAGGGCGTGCTGACGAAGGTGGACCGCGCGAGCATGGCCTGCTCGCTCGAGGTGCGCGTACCGCTCCTCGACCGCCAGGTCGTCGAGCTCGCCGCCAGTCTCCCGATCGGCCTGAAGCTCCGGCGCTTCACGACCAAATACATCCTGAAGCGCGCTCTCTCGGGAGTGCTGCCGCCTGACATTCTCGAGCGACCGAAGAAGGGCTTCGGAATCCCGCTGGGCCGGTGGTTCCGCGGGGAGCTGGCGCCGATGCTCCGGGAGGCATGCGCCCCTGACACGATCCGCCGGGCCGGGCTGTTCCAACCCGACGCGGTCGGGCGCCTCCTCGATGAGCACGCCGCAGGGCGTCGCGATCATCGAAAGAAGCTCTACACGCTCCTGGCGTTTCAACTCTGGGCTGCGCGGTACCGCCCGTCATGAAGCGGCGCCTCCTCGATTGGCTCGTCTGTCCCGCGTGTCGGGGCGCGCTCGCGCTGACCCGGGCGATTCCTCATGCCGGCGACGTCGTCGAAGGGGACCTCCGCTGTAGCTCATGCGGCGCGACCTATCCGATCGCGCGTGGTATCCCACGTCTGCTCCCCACGGCTCTCGCCGTCGAGGCGATCGCCACCGCCGAGCGTTTCGGCTACGAATGGACGCGCTTCGCCGAGATCCGCCCGCAGTACGAATCTCAAATGCTCGGCTGGACGGCACCGATCGGGCCCGAGGCCTTCGTCGGACGCCGCGTCCTCGATGCGGGCTGCGGCAAGGGGCGCCATCTCCGGCTCGCCGCAGCGTTCGGCGCCAGCGACGTCATCGGCGTCGACCTCGGCCCGGCCGTGGACGCCGCGGCGCGGAACACGGCCGACCTCGACAACGTCCACGTGATTCAAGGAGACCTCACGCGCCCGCCGCTCTCTCCAGAAAGCATGGACATGATCTATTCGATCGGCGTGCTCCACCACCTGTCCGAGCCCGAGACGGGGTTCCGGGCCCTCGCGCCGCTTCTCCGACCCGGCGGGCGATTCGTCGCGTGGTTCTACGCCCGCGAGGGAAATGGCTGGGTGCTGGCGCTGGTCGACCCGGTCCGAAGGCTCACGAGCCGCCTGCCCTTGCCGCTCGTGAGTGGCCTGGCGTGGGTCATCACGATGCCGCTCTGGCTGGCGCTGCGCCTGCTCTACGCTCCGGCGCGTACTCGGCCTCAGCTCGCTCGAATTCTTCCGTACGCGAGCTACCTGATGGACCTCGCTCCGTTTCCGTTCCGCGAGGTGCATTCCATCGCGTTCGACCAGCTCCTGGCGCCCGTCGCCCACTACATGCCGCGTGCGCATGTCGAGCGCTGCTTCGCCGAAGGAGGGCTGACGCTCGAGTCGCTGCGCTGGCACCACGCGAACAGCTGGGCCGCGAGCGGCCTTCGCGGCAGCGCCCCCTGATGGAAGCGACCTTCTACCAGACCGTCTACGATATCGAAAAGATCCACTGGTGGTGTGTAGCCCGCCAGCGGATCGTCGAGGACGTGATTCAACGACTCCGGCTCCCGCCCGGCGCGCGTGTTCTCGATGTCGGCTGCGGCTCGGGGGCGGTGCTCGAAGCGCTCTCGGAACGGTTCGAGGCTTACGGGACTGACACTTCGCAGCTCGCCATCGACCTCGCGGGGCAGCGGGGCCTCACGAACGCGTTCTGCTGCACGTTGGCGACGTTCCCGCGCGCGGAGCTGCGGTTCGATCTGGCCACCCTGCTCGACGTCATCGAGCACGTGGACGATGATCTGGCCGTGCTCCGGGAGGCGCACCAGTATCTGAAGCCCGGCGGTTGGGCCCTCGTGACCGTGCCGGCGTACCAGTTCCTGTGGGGCCCGCACGACGTCGTCAACCACCACAAGCGACGCTACACGCGCGGCCACCTTCGCCGTGTCCTGCAAGCGGCTGGCTTCGAGCTCCGGCAGCTCTCGTACTTCAACTCGGTCCTCTTTCCGGCGGCGCTGGCCGCCTGGGCCGGCGAGAAGCTCGCGGGCATGGGGAACGATCCACGGCCGCGTGTGCCACCGCCATGGCTCAACTCGCTGCTCACCGCCGTCTTCTCGCTTGAGAGGTACCTTTTGCGCGGCCTTACGCTGCCGTACGGGCTCTCGCTCATCGCCGTCGCCCGCCGCCCGCTGTGAACTCGCCGCCACGCTGACCCGGCCTGCCGTCGAGGTCGGCAGGATCTTCACCGACCTCATCGTCTCGGGCGAGAGACGATCGGTTCTCCGCGCGCGGAAAAGATTTCAGCGCGTCTCAGAACCCCGCTCATAGGGTCGACGGTCGATTGACGGATCCGTCACGGATGCGCGCTTCCGCAGCTGACCTGACCGCGCTCGCGTGCGCCCCAACCCCTGGGGCTCGTCGACGAGCTCTCCCCTCGGGGTGCCACCTAAAGGATTGTTTGTGCGCACCTCCAGCCCACGCTATCTCTGGATGAGGGGGTTGTGCTCGGCCCTGGGCGCGGGCGTTCAGCGTCCTCGGCTTCGTCGGTTCCGCTCGCCGGATGCGGGATATCACGTCACCGTCGGCGCGGCGGTCGATGCGGGACGCCGGGCGACGGAACAGGGCGTTCTTTCACGAGGCCCTGGACCACACTACCGTACGGCGGCGAGGCCCGCTCTGGACTCCGCCACGGCTCAGTTGGCTCTGGAAGAGGCCGCCGAAGCCCTCGAAGAATTTGACGAAGCGCTGAGCGCCTACCAGGCGGCGGCTCGGTGCTCGCCTTCCACGACGACCTGGCTCCGCCTTGGCGAGATGACCGACCGAAATGGGGCAAGGTGGACCTCACGATCCCGTCGCTCGAGCAAGCGTGCGGGCCGTGGTGCGGCACGCCCGCACGCTGTCGCGACGCTCGGCACGGTCCGATGCCGCTCAACGCGCGATGACCATGGGTCCGGTAAGAGCCATCGCGGTGGCGATCACGCTGGCGCTCTGCGTTGCATCGGATTCAGCCGGTCAGGCCAAGATATCTGGAAGCGATCTCGACCGGGCGCAGGCGGCGCTCGAAGGCGGCCGCTACGCGGAGGCGCTGAGCCTGGCGCGGGGCGCGGCGAACACGGCGCCGGCGTCGGTGCGCGCGCAGACCGTTCGGGCTGGGGTCGCCGAGTTCCTGGGCGAGTTCGACGAGGCGCGTACATTCTACGACCGGGCGATCGCGCTCACGCCCGATGACGCCGAGCTGATCTATCGCGCGGCATCGTTCGCGGTTCGTGTGGGTGAGTACGATCGCGCTCTGACGCAGCTCGACCGCGTGCTCGCGCTCCATCCCACGCGCGTGCGCTGGCTCTTCACATCCGCGCCGACGGCGATGCAGTCGACGCTTCTGCGCGATCACCCATCCCTCGAGCACATCGTGCAGACCAGGATCGACATCCTGACGGAGAAGGGCGATCTGACGCAGGCGCGCCAGATGGCGCGCTCGTACGCCATCGTGAAGCCGGGCGAGAACTACTGCGCGGAGGCACAGGCAAAAGCGCGCGCGCGCGCCGAGCGCGATGAGATATTCAGGGCGTTTCGGCTGGCCGTCCTGGCCCAGCCCGAGGCCGGCGACTGCATCTCGTGGTACGGCCAGTGGCTCTCGGACGAGGGATACGTGCGTCTGAGCCGCCTCATGGTCAATGAGGGCGCCCGCGGCACGGCCGGCGCCAAGGAGTCGGCCGCTCGCTACATCAAGGTCCGCCTCGGCGGCAGTCGCGAGGTGTCCAAGCGCGCCGAGCAGCTGTTCATCGTCGCCCGCCAGCGCTACCTGCGCGACGGAGACGTCGACGGCGCGACACGGCTCTTCGACGAATCGATTCGCCTGGCGCCGGTGTTCGCGCGTCCATACAGCTATCGCGCGGCGATCGCGTGGGAGCTCGGCGATCGGGAGGCCGCGCTCGCGTGGCTCCACCGCGGGCTACAGGCCGATCCCGATTCGTGGGGAACCCACCGCGGTCTCGGCCGGCTCCTGGCGGATCTCGAGCGCTACCCCGAGGCCGAGATGTACCTGCGAAAGACCGTCCAACTCTTCGCGGATGATGCGGGGGGCCGCCTCGCGCTGGCGCGGGTGCTCTACGCCCAGGCAAAGTACGACGACTTCGCCCGGGAAGCGCGGCTAGCCGTCGCTTCCCTCGCGGCCCGAAAAGCACCCGCGCCCGAGGTCCAGGACTTTCTCGCGAAGTTCGACCGCTGGGGTCCGGGCGCCTCGCTGCCGCCGGCTCCCGATTCTCGGGCCATCGTCGGGTGGGAGCCATGACTGACCGGATCGGTTCGGTCTTGGCATTGCTCGCCGCGGTCGCCCTCCTTCCGGCTCCGAGCGGTGCGCAGACATACCGGTGGGTCGACGATCAAGGCAACGTCACCTACTCCAACCGCCCGCCGCAGCCGCGCGAGGTCGGGCCGCCGACACAAGAGTCGACGCCCGCGCCGGAGTCGAAGCCCGCCACCCAGGAGGCGAAGCCCGCCGTCCCGGAGCCGAAGGCGCCCGAGGTGAAGGCGTCGGAGCTCAAGAGCCCGGAGCCGAAGCGTCCCGATGTGAAGGCGCCCGAGCCGAAAGCGCCCGACCTCCAGACGCCGCTGCCCAAGACGCTCGACGCCAAGGCCACGGTTCCCGCGGCGCCGATTCCAAAGGCCGGACCGACGAAGGTCGACGAGCTGCTCGAGCTGTCAGGCCTTCGCGTCCAGCTTGCCGGACTCCTGGGCCGCGTCGCCCTGGATCTTCGGCCACCGCCCGGCCAGATGAGCGCCGCGGACATGGCGACGATCGACCGGATCCTCGCCCGTTCGCTACAGCCCGAGGCGGTCTACGGAGCCGTGCGCGATACGTTCCGCCCTCTGGTCGACCGGCCGAATCTCGAGGCGGCCGCCGCGTGGCTGCGAACACCCGTGGCTCGCAAGATCGTCGCGCTCGAGGTCGCGTCCTCGGAGCCGAGCGCCGAGCCGAAGGTGGCCGAATACGCGGCGACGATCAAGGCGAACCCGCCGCCGGCGCGGCGGCTCGAGCTGGTCCAGCGGCTGGACTGGGTCACCGGGGCGCACGAGACCTCGGCCGATCTCGTCGCGGCGATCGCGCGAGGCCTGTCGACCGCCGTCTCAGCGGCCGGGCCTCCGGAAAACCGGCTGCGACCCGGGCAGATCGAAGACCGAGCGGCGCAGGTCCGCGCTCGGGCACAAGAATCCCTGCGTGAGGTGCGCACGATGTCGATGCTCTATACGTATCAGACACTCGAAGACGACGAGCTCGCGGAGTACGTGAGGTTCTCCGGGTCCGACGCGGGCCGCTGGTACAGCACGGCGCTGCGCAAGGCGCTGGTCGGCTCGATCGGCAAGGTCGTCGAGCAGACCGCGACCGAGCTGGTCCGAGCCGTGCCGCTCGAGCGCTGGGCGCGCGCTGCGATGCCGGCGCCGCATCCGGTGAAGTGATGGCGGCCCAGTGTCCTCGCTGCGGCGCGCCGGCCGTGGAGCGCGACAAGTGTACGCAGTGTGGTGTGGTCGCCTCCGTCTACACGGCCGCTCTCGAGAAGATGCGGCGTGCCCCGACGCCGCCGCCGATGGCTCCATCGCTTCGCACTAGCGCGGCGGAGCCCGCCGGTCCGCGCGCGGAGGCGTCTCGACCGGCCCAGGCGGCTGCCTCCGCCTCGGCCATGGCCATCATGGTCGCGCCGCCCCCACCGGCGCCATCTTCCACGGCCCTCACCAGCGAGACGCGGCGGCTCACGTTCCACGGCTCGGGCGGGACGCTGTTCGGCATCTACGTCGTGAACATCCTGCTGACGATTGCGACCCTCGGCTTCTACCGGTTCTGGGGCAGGACCAAGATTCGCCGCTTCATGCTGAGCCAGACCTCCTTCGAGGGTGATCGCTTCGCCTATCACGGAACGGGCAAGGAGCTCCTGCTCGGGTTCGTCAAGGCCGTTCTGTTCGTCGGCATGCCGATCACGGCGATGAACGCGGCCGCGCGATTCACCCACGACATCCGGATGGTCATCGCGGGCCAGATCCTGACGTACGTCCTCGTCTTCGCCTTCGTGCCCCTCGCCATGGTCGGGGCTCGACGATATCGTCTGAGCCGCATCTCGTGGCGCGGGATACGCTTCTCGTTTCGTGGACGGGCGTGGACGTTCGTGAGGATCTTCGTGCTGTCCTCGCTCCTGAGCGTTCTGACGTTGACCTTGTACTATCCGTTCTTCCAGGCGCGGCAGCAGGCGTTCATGGTCTCCAACTCGCACTTCGGCCGCCGACCATTCCGCTTCGACGGGCGCGGGCGCGACCTCTTCGGCGCGTACGTCGTCGCGCTGCTCCTGTTCCTGCCGACGCTCGGGATGTACACGTTCTGGTTCAACGCGCGGATGACTCGCTACTTCTGGGCTCACACGCACTTCGAGACGGCCCGCTTTCGCTCGACGATGACGGGCGGCGCGCTCTTTCTCCAAACGCTGGTCAACACGATCTTGCTGATCGTCAGCCTCGGCCTCGCGTGGCCCTGGGTACTGATCCGCCGCACGCGCTTCGAGTTCGCGTACCTCACCGTCGAGGGGCCGCTCGATCTCGCGGGGATCGTACAGGAGCCGCAGCTCGCGACGGCCACCGGCGACGCGCTCTCGAGCCTCCTCGGCGCCGACGTCGGCTTCGTCTAGAGGTCGGGATGCCCGGCGCTTTCACGGGCTACTACCTGGACGGCCGAAGCGCCTTACGCCGGCAGGCTTCCGTGCGCCTGGCGGCCAGCGCGCTCGAGATCGAGCTCGCAGACGGCACGCGCCTGTGGTGGCCGTTGCGGAGCGTCCGCCAGACGCAGGGCTTCTACTCCGGCGAGCAGATCCGCCTCGAGCGCGGTGCGCCCTTCCCGGAGATCCTCCTGATCGACGACACCGCCTTTCTCAGAGCGCTGCGCGCAACGGCTCCGGGATTCGGGCGCCGCTTTCACGATCCCGGTCGGCGGCGATCGCGCGTGCTGTTCACGATCGGCGCCGCGGTGGCTTCCGTGGCCGTCGGCGCGGTGCTCTACGTGTGGGCCATTCCCGCAGCCGCCGGCCTCCTCGCGGCGCGGGTGCCGGTGTCGTGGGAGGAGCGGCTCGGATCGGCCGCCGTCGAGCACCTCACCGCCACGCGGCGCCGCTGCGTCGACCCCGAGAGCGACGAGGCCATCGACGCGATCGTGAAGCGGCTCCTCGAGCCCCAGCCGAGTGTCCCGTACATGTTTCGGGTGGTCGTCGTGGACGAAAAGCGGGAGGTCAACGCGTATGCCGTTCCCGGGGGCCAGGTAGTGCTCCTGAAGCCGCTCGTCGAGCGCTCACGGACTCCGGAGGAACTGGCCGGCGTGCTCGCCCACGAGCTCCAGCACGTGCTCCGCCGCCATGCCACGCGTCTCGTCCTGCAGCATGCGTCCACCGGGCTCTTGCTCGTCGCCGTCTCGGGCGACATGACGGGCGCGATGGCCTACGGGATCGAGAGCGCTCGGATGCTGGGGAGCATGCGCTACAGCCGTGACATCGAGAGCGAGGCCGACACCGAGGGACTCCGGATGCTGCTGGCGGCGGACGTCGATCCGCGGGGGATGATCGAGTTCTTCGAGAGCATGCAGGCCGAAGAGCGCGGCGCGCCGGGCATGTTTCGCTACATGAACTCTCACCCGCTCGCCGCGGAGAGGGTCCAGACCCTCACGCGGCTGGCGGCGTCCCACACGAAGGAGTTCCGGCCACTCCTGCCGGGCCGGGACTGGAAGAGCCTCAGGCGGGTCTGCGCGAGCTAGGCCAGACTAGCGGCGCGGAGCGTCGCCGAGCGCGACGATGACGAGCGAGCCGTGCGAATCCACCGGCCGCACACCCCGTCCATACCCGGCGACGGTGTCGCACAGCCAGCCCACGCACGGCGTGCGCGAGTCCACCTCGGCCTTGATAGCAGCCCACTCGTCCGTCGCGGCGTGTCCAAGAGCGCGGTGACGTGCGCTCGATTCGACGACGAGCACGAGCCTGGCGCCGTCACCTTCGAGCCGCTTCAGGGCCGACCGCGCCGCCTCCACAGATCCCTGGATGAGCGTCTCGGGATCGGGCGGCGAGCCGGCATCGAAGCCTTCCGCGTAGCCCAGACCGGTCGAGTAGGCGGCCTCGAGACACGCCGCGCTAGCGAGCGGCTCGCTCGCCGAGGTGCCGTAAACGAGCGGCGACGAGAGGACGCTGCAGACCGTCCGCATCTTGGGGCCCATCAGGATTCGCCAGGGCTGAAGGAACGACTCTGCTGGCGCGCCAAAGCCCGGCTTCACGAACGCCAGGCCGAGGCCTCGCGGATACCGCATCCTGAAGGGCCAACCCGAGAGGATCAGACGGGCAGCTCCCTGTCCGGCCTCTGTCAGATCGCGTCCCCCTGACGCGGCGACGCCGCTGACGGCGCCCTCCCCGTTGGTGAGACACACCACCAGGGCGCCCGCTGTAACAGCCCCGTTGTGGGTCAGGATCGCCGAGGTCGCACCGCCCGCAACACCCACGGGGCCCAGAACCCCCCGAATGAGCGGGACGACGTCCTGGGCGGGTACCCCCGCCGTGACCAAGAGAACGAGGTCCGGAGAGGTGCCGTGGAGGCCTGTACGGGCCATGGCGGTCGCGCGAACGGCCGCCCAGATCGCGTCCTGGTGCGAGGCGAATCCGATGCCGATCTGGAGGGTTTTCGACTCTGTTTCGACAGGAATGGTCGCGTACATGGCTCCGAACATTTGCAGCAGGGGTGCCAATCCGGAAGGCTCTAGAAGATCAGGGACTTTCGTCGAAGATGAGGGGCAGGGGGTGTCAGTTCGGCAACAGGTGTGCTATTTAGAGCATCCCGTACTCCTTCAGCCTGCGATAAATCGTTCTCCTCGAGATCCCCAGCGCGCTAGCCGCTGCCTCCTTGTCGTCCTTGTAGAAGGACAGGGCGCGCAGGATCAGGTCCTTCTCGACGTCGGCCAGCCGCGGGACCGACCCGCTCGTGGGTGCCGCGATGGCGGGCACCGAGGCGCTGCCGAGGACCGGCAGATCCGTGAGGGCGATCTGCTCGCGCGCGCCCATGGCGAAGGCGCGCTCGATGACGTTCTCGAGCTCGCGCACGTTACCGGGAAAGTCATAGGCCGCGAGCGCGGCGAGCGCGTCCTGCGTGATGCCCTTGACGTCGCGCCGGAACCGCCGGTTGTAGCGTCGCAGAAAGTGATTCACGAGCGCGGGAATGTCCTCACGCCGGGTCCGGAGCGGCGGCAAGCTGACGCGAACCACGTTCAGCCGGTAGTAGAGATCCTGGCGGAATCGACCGTCCGCGATCGAGCGATCGAGGTCGCGATTCGTCGCCGCGATGACCCGGACGTCGACCGGATGCGCCTTCGTCGAGCCGACCGGGCGCACCTGCATCTCCTGTAGGACGCGGAGCAGCTTCACCTGGAGGCCCGGCGACAGCTCCGCGATCTCGTCCAGGAAGATCGTGCCCTCGTTGGCGCCGCGGAACAGGCCGAGCGCGTCGGAGACCGCGCCGGAGAAGGCCCCGCGGACGTGGCCGAAGAACTCGGACTCGAGCAAGTCCTCGGGGATTGCGCTGCAGTTGACCGGGATGAACGGCCCCTTGGCGCGCCCGGACAGCCGATGGATCGCCGCGGCAACCAGCTCCTTGCCGGTCCCGCTCTCGCCCTCGATGAGCACGGGCGAGTCCGTGGTGGCGACCTTGCTGATGATCTCCTTGACCCGCTGCATCGGGGCCGCGTTGCCCACGAGCTCGTTGACCGTGAGCTCTTCGCCCAGGCGCGTGCGGAGCGACTGAACCTCGCCCTTGAGGAACCGCCGCTCCGTCACTCGCGCCATCAGGTGGCGCAGCTCGTCGAGGATCAGCGGCTTGGAAAGATAGTCGTACGCGCCTTCCTTGAGGGCTTCGACGGCGGAGGCGATCGTGGGATAGCCGGTCATCACGATGACCTCGATCGACTCGTCGTGGCGTTTGATCTCGCGAAGCAGATCGAGGCCGCTCATCTCCGGCATGCGAATGTCGGTGATCGCGGCGTCGTAAAGCTCGGTGCGGACCGCTTCGAGCGCCTCGGCGCCGGTGCCGACGCAGCCAACATGGTAGCCCCACTGGGTAAGGGCTTCCTTCAGCAGTTTGAGAATCGAGGGTTCGTCGTCGACGACGAGGATCTTGGCGACTTCCATGTTCTTAACCGACTCTAGCATGACCAAGATGTCAAACTGACAAGGTATATAAAGGTTTCCGGCAATGCGTTGCTTGCGCTGAGGGAGCCGCCATGTTAGCGTAGACGTTGACTTTTTAGCGAGGAGACTCACATGGCCAACCCCGAGACCGTCCACCTGACCGAAGAGAATTTCGATGCGGCGATCGGCCGTGAAACCGGTGTCATGATGGTGGACTTCTGGGCTGAGTGGTGCGGGCCGTGCCGCGCCATCGCGCCCGTTCTCGAGGAGCTCGCCCGCGAATCCGCAGGCAAGGTGACGCTCGCCAAGGTGAACGTGGACGAGAGTCCCGGGCTCGCGGCGCGATACGGGATTCGTTCGATACCGACGGTCCTCTTCGTGAAGCAGGGCAAGGTCTCCGATCAAGTGATCGGCGCAGTCCCCAAGGCCAAGCTCCAAGCAAAGCTGGACGCTCTCGCCTAGCGCCGCCCCCATCGGGGTCCGCATCAGTACCGCCGGCACAGGCATCCCGTCGCTTTCTCCGAGCCGTGAGGAATTCCGGGCTCTCGCGGCACAGGGCAATCTTGTGCCCGTGTTCGCCGAGCTTCCGGCTGATCTCGACACGCCGCTCTCGGCCTACCTGCGCCTGAGACCCGGCCCGTACTCGTTCCTGCTCGAGTCCGTCGAGGGCGGTGCGGTATGGGCGCGCTATTCGTTCCTCGGTGCCGATCCGCTCATGGTTCTCAACGCGAAGAACGGCCGCCTCACCTTGAGCCGCGACGGCCGTACCGAGCGGCTCCCCGAGGGCAATCCGCTCGTCGCCGTCCGCGACCTCCTCAAGGAGTTCCAGCCCGTTCCGGTTCCGGGCCTGCCCCGTTTCCAGGGCGGCGCGGTCGGCTTCCTCGCGTACGACATGGTCCACCACATGGAGCGGCTGCCGCGCACGACCGAGGACGATCTCGGGCTGCCCGATGCGGTGTTCCTCTTCACCGATACCCTGCTCGTCTTCGACAACCTGCGCCACCGGCTTCTGGTCATCGCCAACGCGGTCATCGAACGGCACGACCCGGCCGCGCTCGACAGGGCCTACGATCGGGCCGCCGTCCGGATCGGGATGACCTTGGCCAAGCTGTCGCGCCCGGCGCGGGCGCCCGCGACGCTCTCGCTGCCGGCGTCGGCTCCGCTCCTCGCCGAGGGCGAGGCGGGGTTCACGTCGACCATGAACGAGGCGCAGTTCGTCGATGCCGTGCACAAGGCGAAGGAGCACATCGCCGCCGGGGACGCGTACCAGATCGTGGTCTCGCGCCGGCTCGATTGCCGCCTGACGGCGGATCCGTTCACGGTCTATCGCGCGCTCCGGACCATCAACCCGTCGCCGTACCTGTTCTTCCTCCGGCTCGGCCCCATGTCCATCGTGGGCTCGTCGCCCGAGGTGCTCGTCCGGGTCGAGGGCGACCGCGTCGACCTTCGACCGATCGCCGGGACTCACCCGCGCGGCGCCACCGAGGCCGAGGACCGCGAGATCGAGGAGCGGTTGAAGAACGACCCGAAGGAGCGAGCAGAGCACGTCATGCTGGTCGACCTCGGGCGCAACGACGTCGGCCGGGTCTCCGAGCTCGGCTCGGTGAAGGTGACGGAGTTCATGGAGATCGAGCGCTACTCCCACGTGATGCACCTGGTCAGTCACGTGACCGGCAAGCTCAGGTCGGGATGCGATGCGCTCGACGTGCTCCAGGCGTCGTTCCCGGCAGGCACGCTGAGCGGCGCGCCGAAGATCCGCGCGATGGAGATCATCGACGAGCTCGAGCCCACGCAGCGGGGGCCGTACGGCGGCGCGGTGGGGTACGTCTCCTACTCCGGGAACCTCGACTCCTGTATCACGATCCGCACCGTCGTCTGTCACGGCCGGCGCGCCTCGGTGCAGGTGGGCGCCGGCATCGTCGCCGATTCGGATCCGAAGACCGAATGGCTCGAGACCTGCTCCAAGGCTCGCGGGATGATCCTGGCGCTTCGCCTCGCGGCGGGGACCGAACGATGATCCTCGTCATCGACAACTACGATTCCTTCACGTACAACCTCGTCCAGTACCTCGGCGAGCTGGGCGCGACGCTCGAAGTCGTGCGCAACGACGCGATCAGCTGCGACGCGATCGTCGCCAAGCGCCCCGAGCGCATCGTGATCTCCCCTGGCCCGGGCAATCCCGATCAGGCGGGCGTGTCGCTCGAGGTCATCCGGCGCCTCGGCTCGACCACGCCGATCCTCGGCGTCTGCCTCGGCCACCAGTCGATCGGCCAGGCGTACGGCGCGACGGTCGCGCGCGCGAAGACGCAGATGCACGGCAAGACGTCCGCGATCCGCCACGACGGCCGCGGCGTGTTCACCGGGCTCGGCAACCCCTTCGTCGCCACGCGCTACCACTCGCTCGCGGTGATGCGTGAGACCGTGCCCGATGCGCTCGAGGTCACCGCCTGGGCCGAGGACGGCGAGATCATGGGGCTGCGTCATCGTCGCGATCCCGTCGAGGGCGTCCAATTCCATCCCGAGTCGATCCTCACGATCGAGGGAAAGCAGCTTCTTCGAAATTTCCTCTCGGGATGAGTGAGCCCGCGGCAGCGACCGAGCGACGCCTGATCGAGATCATCCGGCGGGCGGCCCGGCGGGCGCCGGCTGTCCGGGTCGGAATCGGCGACGATTGCGCGGTGCTCGAGCCGGCCGCGGGGAGCTTGCTTCTGGCGACCACCGATCTACTCATCGAGGACGTGCACTTCCGCCGCCGCTGGGCGACCCCGGCCGATATCGGCTGGAAATCGCTGGCGGTGAACGTCTCGGACATCGCCTCGATGGGAGGCCGGCCCCGCTGGGCGCTGATCGCACTGGCTTGCCCAGAGGCCGTGACCCTGGAGGAAGCCGAGGCATTCTATTCCGGGGTCCAGGCCCTCGCCGCCGAGCACGAGGTGGCAATCGTTGGCGGCGATACCTCGGCCTCCCCTCGAGGCTGGGTGATCAACGTGACCATGCTCGGCGAGGCCGTACGGGCGCCTCTGCTCAGGTCGACCGCGCGGCCCGGCGACGTGATTGCCGTCACGGGGTCGCTCGGCCGCTCGGCCGCGGGACTGGCGCTCCTCGAGACGAATCCGGCGCCCGCCGGTGTCGCCGGCGAGACGCGCGCCGACGTGACCGCGGCCCACCTGAGACCGAGGCCCAGGACACGCGAGGGGCAGTGGCTCTCCGAGGCCGGCGGCGTCACCTCGATGATCGACGTGTCCGACGGCCTGGCGACCGACCTCGGCCATCTGTGCGAGGAGAGCGGGACCGGGGCGCAGGTCGATGTCGGACGGGTCCCGGTCGAACCGCCGGTGCACGCTGTCGCGCGAGCCCTCGGGCGCGATGCGCTCGCCTGGGCGACGGGCGGCGGCGAGGACTACGAGCTCCTGCTCACGACCGCGCCCGACGCGTTCGACCGCCTGGCCACCGGGCTCGCGCGGGCGACCGGGACGCGGCTCACCGCGGTGGGTCGGATGACGCCGCCCGCGGCGGGCGTCCAGTACCTCGATCGAGACGGGCGCGCCGTGTCCGTCGGCACGGGCTTCGAGCACTTCGTCACGGGGCGCGCCCGTGGCTGAAGGCCTGGGGGTCAAGCTCCTCGCGCTCTGCGTGCTGATCGCCTGCTCGGCGATCCTGACGGGCGCCGAGGCCGCCTACTTCTCGCTCGGACGCGCACGGCTCAAGCACGTCGCGCCGAAGGACGAGGACGAGCCCATCGGCGAGCCGAAGCCGCTGATCGAGCGTCCGCACGAGCTGCTCGTCACCTTGCTCGTCGGGATCACCGTGATCAACATCGGCGCTGCGGCGCTCGCCGCGACGATCGCCGACAGCCTCTTCGGTCCGACCGTCGGCTTCTTCGTCGAGATCGTCGTGCTCGTCTTCGTGCTCACGACCTTCGGCGAGGTCCTGCCGATGACCCTGGCGGTCAAGTACCCCGAGCGTTTCCTGGGCTTCGCGGGTCGGCCAGTGGCCTGGCTCGGCGTGATCCTGGCGCCGGTGCGGGCCGCGCTGGCGGGATTGACCGCACTGATGGTGCGGATCATGAGCCGCGGGCGTACCGAACAGGCGATGCTCAGCGAGGAAGAGCTCAGGACCCTCGTGGACGTCGGCGCCAGCGAAGGCGTCGTCGAGCGCGAAGAGCGCGAGATGATCCACAAGGTGTTCGAGCTCGAGGACACGCTGGTCCGGTCGGTCATGGTGCCGCGCACGGACATGGTGTGCCTCGACGTCGAGACGCCCACGTCGGAGATCCTGCCCGCGCTCCGAGAGCACCTGCACTCGCGGGTGCCGGTCTACGAGGGCTCGATCGACGTCATCGTGGGCATCCTCTACGCCAAGGATCTCCTGCCCTTCATGGAGGGGTTGCCGCCGGACTTCGATCTGCGCGCCCACCTGCACCCGCCGTACTTCGTCCCGGAGTCCAAGCGCTGCGACGCGCTGCTGCAGGAATTCCAGGCCAAGCGGGTTCAGATGGCGATCGTCGTCGACGAGTACGGCGGCACCGCCGGCCTGGTCACCCTCGAGGACCTCCTCGAGGAGCTCGTCGGCGAGATCGCCGACGAGTACGACGAGCCCGAGCGGCTGATCCAGCGAGTCGACGCCACCACGTACCGGGTGGCCGGCAAGCTGCCGATCGAGCAGCTGAACGCGGCGACCGGCCTCAAGATCTCCAACGAGGGCTACGATACGGTCGGCGGCTGGGTCCTCGACCTTTTCGGTCGCGTGCCCCGGCGTGCCGAGCGCGCCGAGACGGCCGAGCTTCAGCTGACGGTGGAGAAGGTGGAGCGCACGCGAATCGTCGAGGTGCTGGTGTCGCTGAAGAAGCCCGCGAAGGAGGCGGCCGCATGAGCCTCATCTGGCTGGCCGTATTCTGTCTGCTGCTCACGATGTTCTTCTCGGCCGCCGAGATGGCGTTCATCGCGGCCAATCGCCTCCGGCTGAAGTATCTGGCCGAGGAGGGGAGCGGCGTCGCGCGAAGCTACCTCGAGGCGTTCCGCCAGCCCGAGCGCGTGCTGTCGACCGCGATGATCGGCGTGACGATTTCCCACATCGTCGCCGCCTCGGCGGTGACGTGGGCGCTCCTGCCGGTGCTCGGCGGCATGGCGCCGCTCGTGGTGACGATCTTGTTGACCCCGGTGATGCTCGTCGTCGGCGAGATCATCCCGAAAGCGGTCGCGCGCGAGTGGGCGACCAGCCTCATCCTGCGGCTCTACCGGCCGCTGATCTGGGCCGCCGTCCTGCTGGTGCCGTTCGTGTCGTTTGCGAACGTCGTGGTCGGCGCGGTCCTTCGAGCGTTCGGCGCCCGCCACGGCGATATGCGCGCCTTCGTCTCGCGCGAAGAGCTGAAGGCCCTGCTCCAGCTCGAGCCCGGCGAGGCGGACGTGACCACCATCGAGGCACAACTGATCGACAAGATCTTCGACCTGGGCGACACGACCGTGCGCGAGGTCATGGTGCCGCTGGTCGAGGTCGCGATGCTGCCCGACACCGCCACACCGCGCGAGACGGTGGCGTTCGTCATGGACCGGGGATTCTCGCGGGTGCCGATCTTCCGGCAGCGCGAGACCAATATCGTGGGCGTGGTCGGCGCCAAGGACATCCTGAGCCGCGGCGCCGCCGTGCGGACCCTGGACGAGCTCAAGCGCCCGCCGTACTATGTGCCCGAAACCAAGCGCATCGACGATCTGCTCCGCGAGATGCAGCGAAACCGCACCCACATGGCCGTCGTCGTCGACGAGTACGGCGGCGCGACCGGCGTCGTGACGCTCGAGGACATCCTCGAGCAGATCGTGGGCGACATCCACGACGAGCACGACCGCGCCGCCGCGCCGGCCGAGCGCTTGCCCGACGGCAGCTACCGGGTCGCCGCGCGCGCGAACATCGACGAGCTGAACGAGGCGCTCGATTGGAATCTGCCCAAGCGCGACTACGAGACCGTCGCCGGGCTCGTGCTCGCGACCCTGCATCGGATCCCGCGGGCGGGCGAGGAGTTCCAGATCGCGGGCTACTCGATCACCGTCCTCGAGTCCGATGCCCGGCGCGTGATCTCGGTGAAAATCAGTCCGGTCGCCGGCAGCACCGTGCCGGCCGCCGGCACCAGCAGTTCATGACCGCGCCTCGGCCGGCGGGTCCCCGACGGTCCGGGCGCGCACGAAGAGGAGACTGAGCATGGCTGGAAGCATGGTCGAGTTCGCGTCGAACGGCAGCAAGACCGCCGGCTACCTGGCGACCCCCGCGAGCGGCAAGGGACCGGGCGTGCTGGTGCTCCAGGAGTGGTGGGGGCTCGTCGGCCACATCAAGAGCGTGTGCGACCGCTTCGCCGCCGAGGGCTTCACGGCGCTCGCGCCCGACATGTACCACGGCAAGACTGCCAGCGAGCCCGACGGCGCCGGCAAGCTCTTCATGGCGCTCAACATCGGCCAGGCCGAGAAGGACCTGCGTGGCGCGACGACGTACCTTCTGGGACAGTCGTCGACCAGGAAGATCGGCGCCGTCGGCTTCTGCATGGGCGGCCAGCTCGCTCTCTACGCCGCCACGCTCAACCCCTCCGTCTCGGCGTGCGTCAATTTCTACGGGATCCATCCGAACGTGAAGCCCGACTACACGAAGCTCTCGGGGCCGGTGCTCGGGCTCTTCGCGGAGAAGGACGGCTTCGTGACGCCGCAGGTGGCCAAGGACACCGACGCGGCCATCAAGAAAGCCGGCAAGCAGTCCGAGATCAACATCTACCCCGGGGTCGACCACGGCTTCTTCAACGACGAGCGGCCGGATGTCTACAACAAGGCCGCCGCCGCCGACGCCTGGAAACGCAGCCTCGGGTTCTTCCGCCAGCACGTGAAGTAGCGCGTCGAGCTATGGCCGCGAGGGTGGATTTCCCGAGACGCCCTCGCGGCCCGGCGCCGGCGACGGTCCAGTTTCATGGTGCTCCGGACGGTGCCGGGCGATAAGCTCGTGAAGATGTCCTCGTATCCGCTCGATGTCTTCCTCCCCGCGGCGGGGTTCGGCGAGCGGCTCCGACCGGCCACCAGCCACTTGCCCAAGCCCCTCTTGCCGATCCTCGGCACGCCGATCATCGAGCGCATCCTGACGAGGCTCGCGGGCGTGTGCGACGGCAAGATCGGGATCAACCTGCACTGGAAGGCCGACCTCCTGCGCGCGTGGGCGGAGGCCTCGCCCTGGCGGGAGCGGATCGTCTTCTTTCCCGAGGATCCGATCCTCGGGACCGGCGGCGCGCTCAAGAACGCGGAGTCGATGCTCTCGAAGCGGGCGTTCGTCGTCCAGAACTCCGACATCTTGCTCGACATCGACTTCGCGCGGCTCGTCGAAGAGCACCTGTCCTCGGGCAATACCGCCACGCTCGTCTGCCATCGCCTGCCGCACTTGAGCAACGTGGTCGTCGACGAGAGCGGTCAGGTGCTGGACGTCGAGAACCCCGGAGCCTCGCGGCCCGATCCCTCGCGCATCGCGAGCAAGGTCGCCTACACGGGCATCGCGGTCTACTCGCCGGAGATCCTGGGATTCCTCCCCGCCGGCGTGTCACATGCCACCGTCGCCTGGGTCGCCGCGTCGAAGGCCGGCTTCAGGGTCCGCGCATTCGACGTCACCGGCGCCTACTGGAACGACGTGGGAGATCCCGCCACCTACGCGCGCGGGGTCCTCGACGCGCTGCGGGACCGGGGCGAGACGGTCTACCTGTCGACGGGCGCGCGCTGCGGCAAGGTCGAGATCGACGGCTATGTCGTTCTCGAATCCGGCAGCCAGATCCGGGACGGCGCGCGGGTCCGGAACTGTATCCTGATGCCCGGCGCCGACACGGCTGGAGATCACGAGAACTCGATCATCGGCCCCGACTACGAGATCTCGCTCGCCGAGGCCGACATGCAGCCGTCGATCCACGCCGGCGAGAAGAAGCGGGTCCCGCTGGGCGATCCGCTCTTCGCGCGACACTTCAGAGCGTGGCCGAGCGTCGGGCGCGGCGCTTCCACGAGCGCCACCTCACCCGTGTGGTCCGACGCGATTCTCGTCGGGCTCGGCGGCTCGGACCGCCGCTACTACCGCGTGCGCAACGACGGCTGGACCGCCATCCTGATGGAATGCCGGCCGGAAGATCCGGACTTCGAGCGCCACCTCGAGTACACCCGCTTCTTCGCGCGGCACACCGTGCCGGTCCCCGCGCTCCTGACCGAGGACGCCGCGAGCAAGCGCGCGCTGTTCGAGGACCTGGGCGACACCTCGCTCTACGCGTACCTGACGATTCCGCGCGATCACGAGAGCATCGAGGGCATGTATCGCGACGTCCTCCGGAGCCTCGTGACCCTGCACACGACGGCGACCGCTCACGTCGACGAGTGCCCGCTCCTGGAAGCGCGGATCTTCGACTACGACTACCTCCGGTGGGAGACGACGTACTTCCTCGACCGGTTCGTCGCCGGGCTCCGCAAGGTGGCGGTCGCGAACCGTCCGGCCCTCGACCAGGAGCTCCACCGTCTGGCGGAGCGCGTGTTCAGCAAGCCCCGAGTCGTCATTCACCGAGACTTCCAGTGTCAGAACATCATGGTGCACGCCGGCGGTCCGCGGATCATCGACTACCAGGGCGCGCGGATGGCGCCTCCCGCGTACGACATCGCCTCGGTGCTGTGGGATCCGTACCACCGACTCGACGACGCGATGCGCGAGCGCTTGCTCGCCTGCTATCTCGACGGGATGAAGGCGGAACGCGCGAGGGTGTTCGACGAGGCGGCCTTCGTGGACAGCCTCGTCGCCTGTCGGCTCCAGCGCCATATGCAGGCGCTCGGCGCCTACGGATTCCTCTCAGAGGTGAAGGGCAAGAAATACTTCCTCAAGCACGTCCCCGAAGCGCTTCGGCTGCTCCGGGAGGACGTCGCCGCGGCCCGACACGACTATCCCGAGCTCGCCCGCCTGATCGCCGCGCTCTAGAGCGCGGCCAGCTCAGACGCCGGGCTCGCCCGGCCCGAGCACGATCCTCACGCCCCCACGGGGCACGAGCACGGTGCCGGGCTCGGGCTCGACGCGCCAGCCCGGCGCCAGGGTCACCTCGTGGCGCCGCGCCACCATCGCGGTGATGACCTGCATCTCGATCGTCGCCAATGCGCTCCCGATACAGGTGCGCGGCCCGCCGCCGAACGGAAAGTACGCGTAGCGCGGGCGGGCCGCGTGTCCGGGCCGGAACCGCTCCGGATCGAATCGCTCCGGCTCTGCCCAGAAGCGTGGATCTCGGTGCGTGACGAAGGGGCTCAGCAGGACCGTCGCGTTCGCCGGAATCCGATAGCCGTCGATGTCCACGGCGTCGTTCGTCGTTCGGGCCGTGATCCACGTGGGCGGATAGAGCCGCAGTGCTTCCTCGATCACGAGGCGGGTGTATTCGAGCGCGGCGAGGTCCTCGGCGTTCGGCCGACGCATCCCGAGCACGGCGCCCACCTCGCGCCGGAGTCGGCCCTGCGCGCCGGGGTTCTGCGACAGCAGGTACCAGGCCCAGGCCAGGCCGCTGGCTATCGTGGAGTGTCCGGCGACGAACAGGGCCTTGAGTTCGTCGCGAAGCTCGGTGTCGTCGAGGCCCTGGCCGCTCCCGGCGTCGCCGGCGGCCAGGAGCGCCGACAGCAGACCGCCGTCCATGGGTCGCTGGCGACCTTCATCGATCCGCCGGGTCAGGAAGGCGTCGAGGGCGCTCACCGCTCGCTCGAAGCGCTCTCGTCCAGGCGTGGGCAGGCGGGGCAGCCAGCCCAGCATGCTCCAGAGGCCGCGATTCACTCGCTCCGTCACGATCGTGATCGCCTGACCCACCTTCCGAACTTCCTCCTGGGGGACGGCGCCGAAGAGCACCCGGAGGATGATGGCCCGGGTCAGCTCGGTCATCTCGTCGAAGACGTCGAATACGAGGCCAGTCCCGACGCGGTCACGCCAGCGGTGCAACATCGCGTCGGTGCTCTCCACGATGACCGGTACGAGCGCGGCCATTCGTTGAGGCGTGAAGACCGGTCGCATGAGATGGCGCCGGCGGCGCCAGTCCTCCCCGTCGACTGTCGTGAGGCTCGTGCCGAAGAGCGGCCTGATGCGCTCGGCGGCCCGGCGCTTCAGAAAGTGGCGGTCGTCCTCCTGGAGGACGTATCGGATGTGGTCGGGGTGAGCGAGCAGATAGAGCCGTCGGACGCCGAGAGGCAGGGCGACGACGTCGCCGAACGTGCGCGCCGCATCGAGGAAGAACCCCAGGGGGTCTCGTCGAGCCTTTGGAAAGACCCCGAGGAGCGGATAGCCCCTCGGGCCTGGGGGTGTCGCGCAGACGCGAGCGCTTCCCGACATGCGCTTCCGTCGAGGGCGCTGACGCGGGTCAGGCGGAGGCGGCGGCCGCCTTCTCCTTGCGCCGGCGCCGGCCGGTGGCGCCGGCCTCGCCCTTGGGTGCGCGCTCCTTCTTCTCGGACTTCTTGTCCTTGTCCGTGGGGGCCTCGACGCGGTCGACCAGCTCGAGGAACACCATCGGCGCGCCGTCGCCGGGGCGCGGGCCGGTCTTGATGATGCGCGTGTAGCCGCCGTTGCGATCGGCGAACCGCGCGGCAATGGTGTCGAACAGCCGGCCCACGACCTCCGTATCGGGCACCATCGACAGCACCTGGCGCCGCGCGTGGAGATTCTCGCGCTTGGCCAGGGTGATCATGTGCTCGGCGAGCCCGCGAACCGCGCGGGCCTTCGTGTCGGTGGTGGCGATCCGCTCGTGCCGGAACAGCGCGACGAGCAGGTTGCGAAACAGCGCCCACCGGTGCTGCGTGAGCCGGCCGAGCTTGTAGCCGGCGTTGCGATGCCTCATCGGGTGACTCCTCCTGCCATCATTTCACACTGACCGAGAACTGAAGGGCGCACGCGCCGCAGAGGCGGCGGGCTCACTTCACGCTGGTGCCCCTGCCGAGCGCCCCCAGGACGTTCGGATCGATCCGCATCCCGAGCGAGAGACCGAGCGCCGCCAGCGCGGTCTTGATCTCGTCGATCGACTTCTCGCCGAGGTTCTTCACGTGCTCCAGATCGGCCTCGTTCTTCTGCACGAGGTCGACGACCAGGTTCAGCTCCGCGTTCTTCAGGGCGTTGATCGCGCGGGCGGGCAGCGCCAGCTCCTCGAGCGTCTTGCCGAGGGCGTCGCGCAGGAACGCCTCACCTTCCGCGCCCTCCGCCTCGTCGTCCTCGCGTGGCACACCCGCCGCCAGCGGCCGGAAGTGCTCCCTGAGATAGGTGGACGCCCGCGTGAGCGCGTCGTCCGGGCTCACCGAGCCGTTCGTCCACAGCTCGAGCACGAGCTTCTCGTAGTCGGTGATCTTGCCCAGGCGCGACATCTCGACGTTGTACGCCACGCGCGTGATCGGCGAATAGGCGGCGTCGATCGCGAGCGCCCCGGCCGGCGCCGAGCTCGTGGCGCGGTCGACCGCCTCGTAGCCGCGGCCCATGCCGACGCCGAGCTCCATCGTGACCTTCGCGCTCGACTCGATCGTGAACAGATGGATCTCGGGGTTCACGACCTCGATGTCGGTCTCGGGCACGTCGGCGCCCGTCACGACCTTCGGGCCGGTCACCTCGATGCGGAGCACCTTGGCCTCGCCCGAGGGCACCTGGATCGCGAGCTTCTTGATGTTGAGCAGGACGTCGACCGTGTTCTCCTTCACGCCCGGGATCTTCGTCTCGACGCTCTTGACCCCGTCGATCCGTACCCACGACACGGCCGCCCCGGGTACGATCGCGAGCAGCGTCCGTCGGAGCGAGTTACCGACGGTCAGCGCATAGCCCTTCTCGAAGGGCTCGGCGACGAGGCGGCCGTACCGGTCGGTCATGATCTCCCACTCGACCCTTCTCGGCCTCTGAAATGGAATACGTGGCATAGCCTTCCTTGTCTATTTGCTGTAGAGCTCGACGATGAGCTGCTCGGCGACCGGGATCTGGATGTCGTCGCGCAACGGCAGGCTGCGGACCACGCCCTTCTTCTCGTTCGGATCGAGCTCCAGCCACTGGGGCACCTGCCCGCGGCCGGCGTTCACGTTATCGTCGATACGCGCCTGCAATTTGGACGTCGGGCGGAGCTGGACCGCGTCGCCCACCTTCACCAGGAACGACGGCACCGAGACCTTCCGGCCGTTCACCTGGAAATGACCGTGCGTCACCATCTGGCGCCCTTCGCGGCGCGAGGCCGCGAAGCCGAGCCGGTGCACCACGTTGTCGAGCCGGAGCTCGAGCAGCCGCAGGAGGTTCTCGCCGGTGACGCCCTTCTCGGCCTCGGCCCACTGGAAGTACTTGCGGAACTGGCTCTCCAGCACGCCATAGATGCGCTTGGCCTTCTGCTTCTCCCGGAGCTGCACACCGAAGGCGGTCGGCTTGCCGCGGTTCAGCCCGTGCTGGCCCGGCGGATAGTTGCGCCGCTCGATCGCGCACTTGTCCGTGAAGCAGCGCGCGCCCTTCAGGAAGAGCTTCATGCCTTCGCGACGGCACAGCCGGCACTTCGCGTCTCGATACCGCGCCATGGCCGCCTCCTACACCCGCCGCCGCTTCGGCGGCCGACACCCGTCGTGCGGAATCGGCGTCACGTCGCGGATCGCGGTGATCTCCAGCCCGGCGGCCTGCAGCGAGCGGATGGCTGCCTCGCGCCCCGCCCCGGGGCCTCGCACGAACACCTCGATCTGCTTCAGGCCGTACTCCATCGCCTTGCGGGCCGCCAGCTCGGACGCTGTCTGGGCCGCGAAGGGCGTACTCTTGCGCGAGCCCTTGAACCCGGCGCTGCCGGCGCTCGACCAGGACACGACGTTCCCCATCCGGTCCGTGAGCGTGACGATCGTGTTGTTGAACGTCGCCTGGATGTGGGCGATGCCGGTGCGGACTTCGCGCCGCTCGCGCCGCTTGGCGCCCTTCTTTCGTGGTGCGGGTTTCGCTTCTTCGGCCATGCCTTACGCTCCCGCCTTCTTCGGCGCTGCCGCCGCCGGTGCCGCCGCGGGCGCCGAAGGCGCCGCCGCCGGCTTCTTCTTGACCATCACGCCCCGCTTGGGGCCTTTCCGCGTGCGGGCATTGGTGTGGGTCCGCTGTCCGCGCACCGGGAGACCGCGGCGATGGCGGATACCGCGATAGGCGCCGATGTCCATCAGGCGCTTGACGTTCATCGAGACGTCGCGCCGCAGGTCACCTTCGACCTTGAGCTCGCGCTCGATGATCTCGCGGATCCGGTTCACCTCGTCGTCGGTCCACGCCTTCACCCGCTTGCTCGGATCGACGTTGGCCTTCAGCAGCACACGCCGCCCCGTCGACCGCCCGAGCCCGTAGATGTACGTGACCGCGACTTCCCCGCGCTTCTCCCTGGGCAGATCCACTCCAGCCACTCTCGCCATGTGCCTTCTCCGTCTGTCCGAGCGCCGGCTTTGCCGGCGCAATCCTGATCCTGGGGGGAGGCATCGGAAGGGACGCGAAGCCCCCTCCGAGCGCCTCTTACCCCTGTCGAGCCTTGTGCCGCGGATTCTTGCAGATGATCCGCGTCACGCCCTGACGCTTGACGATCTTGCAGTGCTCACAGCGAACCTTGATCGACGGTCGTACCTTCATCGCGTCCCACTCTCCACGTCCGGCAACTCTCTACTTGAACCGATAGGTGATCCGGCCCCGGGTCAGGTCGTACGGCGACAGCTCGACCTTCACGCGGTCGCCCGGCAGGATCCGGATGAAGTTCATCCGCATCTTGCCGCTGACGTGCGCGAGCACCTTGTGGCCGTTCTCGAGCTCCACCCGGAACATCGCGTTGGGCAGCGGCTCGACCACCGTTCCCTCGACCTCGATCGCGTCTTCTTTGGTCATCGCCCTCGACTCGATGCCGCCGGCCCGGACCCGCCGCTGAGGCTCGTCAGCACCTCCGGCCCGTCGTCCGTCACCGCCACGGTGTGCTCGAAGTGCGCCGCCAGGCTCCCGTCCTGGGTCACCGCCGTCCAGCCGTCGTCCAGGATCCGCACTTCCCAGGTCCCCATGGTGACCATGGGCTCGATCGCGAGAACCATCCCGGGCTTGAGCTGCGGGCCACGTCCCGGATCCCCGAAGTTGGGGATCTGGGGCTCCTCGTGCAGGGCCCGCCCGATTCCGTGGCCGACGAACGCCCGCACCACCGCGAACCCGTTCGTCTCGACGTGCGCCTGCACCGCGTGCGACACATCCGACAGCCGCCGGCCCGGCCGGCACTCCTGGATGGCCAGGTCGAGGCTCTCGCGGGTGACGTCCAGCAGCTTCTGGACCTTCGCCGGCACCGTTCCGATCGGCAGGGTGAACGCGCAATCGGCGTAGTACCCCTCCACGATGCACCCGAGGTCAAGACCCACGATGTCGCCCTCGCGAATCTTGCGCTTCGCCGACGGGATCCCGTGCACCACTTCCTCGTTGATCGAGATGCAGGCCGTCGCCGGAAATCCGCGGTAGCCCTTGAAGGCCGGCGCGGCACCCTCGCGGTGGATGTACGCCTCGACGTCCTCGTCCACCTCGAGCGTCGTCATGCCCGGGTGCACGAACGTGCGCAGCCGGTCCATCACGCCGGCCAGGATGTGGCCCGCCCGCCGCATGAGCGCGATCTCGCGGGCCGACTTGAGCACGATCACCGGACGTCTCCGACGGCCTTGCGGATCGCGTCGCGGATCATCGCCACCGGCCCCTCGCCGGCCACGGTCGTCAACGTGTTGCGCTGACGGTAGTAGTCGAGCAACGGCGCCGTCTGCCGCTGATACACCTGCAGGCGGTTGCGAACCGTCGCCTCGCTGTCGTCGTCGCGCTGGTAGAGCTCGCCCCCGCACGCGTCGCAGATCCCGGCCCGCTTGGGCGGGTTCGACACCAGGTGATAGGTGTGGCCGCACTTGCGACACACGCGTCGTCCCGTCAGCCGGCGCAGCAGCTCGGGCTCTGAGACGTCGAAGTAGACCACCGTGTCGAGCGTCTGGCCGAGGTCCTTCAGGAGCTTCGCGAGCGCTTCGGCCTGGGCGATCGTGCGCGGGAACCCGTCGAGGATGAAGCCCGGCCGGGCGTCGGCGCGGCCGAGGCGCTCGCCCATCATCCGGATGATCACGTCGTCCGGGACGAGCGCGCCCTGGTCCATGTAGCCCTTGGCCTCGCGGCCGAGCGGGCTCCCCGCCGCCACCGCCTCGCGCAGCATGTCGCCGGTGGCGAGGTGGAGGACTCCCCATTCCTGGGCGAGGTCGCGGGCCTGCGTGCCCTTGCCTGCGCCCGGCGGCCCGAGAAACGCCACTCGCGCGCTCAACTGCCGTATCCGCTCGAGCGCGACTTGGACTTCTTCAGGAAGCCCTCGTAGTTCCGCATGAGCAGGTGTGATTCCATCTGGCGGACCGTATCGAGCGCCACGCCCACGACGATCAAGAGGCTCGTGCCCCCGAAGTAGAACGGCACGTTGAACCAGCGGATCAGGTAGTCCGGCAGCACCGAGATCAGCGCCAGGAACAGAGCGCCCGGCAAGGTGATCCGCGTCAGGGTCCGGTCGATGTACTCGGCCGTCTTCTTGCCGGGCCGCACGCCCGGGATGAAGCCGCCGTACTTCTTCATGTTGTCGGCGAGGTCGATCGGGTTGAACACGATCGCCGTGTAGAAGTAGGCGAAGAAGACGATCAGCGCCATGTAGCTCACGGTGTAGAAGAGCCGCCCGGGCGACATCGCGTCGGAGATCGCCTGCATCCACGGGTGCGGCACGAACCGCGTCAGGGTCGCCGGGAACAGGATGAGCGAGGACGCGAAGATGACGGGGATGACGCCCGCGGTGTTGATCCGCAGCGGGATGTGCGTCGACTGCCCGCCGTAGACGCGGCGGCCCACGACGCGCTTGGCGTACTGCACCGGGATCTTCCGCTGGCCCTCCTGCATCAGCACCACCGCCGCGGTCACCCCCACCATGACCAGGATGATCGCCGCGACGACGATGAGCTTCAGCTCGCCGTTCTTGATCAGGACATAAGAGGCGCTGATGGCCGACGGCAGCCGCACGACGATACCGGCGAAGATGATCAGCGAGATCCCGTTGCCGATCCCCTTCTCGGAGATCTGCTCGCCCATCCACATGATCAGCGCGGTGCCCGCCGTGAGGGTGACCATCGTCAGCAGGCGGAATCCCCAGCCCGGCGTGGGCACGATCGACAGCCCCGTCGGGCTCCGCATGCTCTCGAGGCCGTACGCGATGCCGAGGGCCTGGACGCCCGACAGCACGATCGTGCCGTAGCGCGTGTACTGCGTGATCTTCTTGCGGCCCGCCTCGCCTTCTTTCGCCAGCCGCTCGAGGGCCGGCACGACGACGGTCAAGAGCTGCAGGATGATCGAGGCCGAGATGTACGGCATGATGCCGAGCGCGAAGATCGACAGCCGTCGCAGGTTGCCGCCCGAGAACAGATCGACCATGCCGAGCAGGGTGCCCTGGACCTGGTCGAAGAACTGCGCGAGCGCGTGGCCGTCGATCCCCGGAGTGGGCACGTGCGCGCCCAGGCGGTAGGCGATCAGCAGCACCGCGGTCATGAGGACGCGGCGCTTCAGCTCCGGGATCTTGAAGACGTTCTGGAAGCTCTGCAGGCTCTCGATCACGAAGCGGGCACCCGCTCGGGAAGCGTCTCGACCCGGCCGCCTTTGGCCTCGATCTTCGCGCGCGCCGACTCGCTCACCGCGTGCGCGCGCACGGTCAGCGCGTGCGCGACGTCGCCCGTGCCCAGTACCTTCACCCGCGCGCGGCCGCTCGACTTGATGAGGCCCGCCTGCACGAGCCCGTCGGGATCGACCACGGCATTGGCCGCGAAGCCGCTCAGCGATTCGAGATTCACGACGGCGTACGAGGTCTTGCCGCCGTACGGCATGAAGCCGCGCTTGGGCAGACGCCGGTAGAGCGGCATCTGGCCGCCCTCGAACCCGCCGGCCTTGCCGCCGCCGGACCGGGCGCTGTGTCCCTTGTGGCCCTTGGTAGACGTCTTGCCGTGCCCCGATCCCGGACCACGCCCGATCTTCTTCCGCCGCTTGGTGGCGCCCGGCGCGGGGCGCAGCTCGTCAAGCTTCATGGGTCACGCTCAGGGCGAAGTAGACCTTCGCGATCATCCCGCGGACCGTCGGCGAGTCGTCGTGGCTGACCGATTGACGAATCCGCCGGAGCCCGAGCGCCCGGACGGTCGCCTCCTGCTTGGGCGAGAGCCCGATCATCGACTTGGTCAAGGTGACCCTAAGCTTCTTGTCGGGCACCGGCCATCTCCTCCTGAGGGGCGGCGACGCCGTCGCCGCGCCGCCGCGCCGCATGCAAGTCCTGGAGCCGCTTGATTCGGCGCAACGCATCGATCGTCGCCTTGAGCACGTTGTGGGGATTGTTCGATCCCAGGGTCTTCGTGAGGATGTCCTGCACGCCCGCGGCTTCGAGAATCGGCCGCACCGCGCCGCCCGCGATGACCCCCGTGCCCGGCACGGCCGGCTTGAGGAACACGCGGCCGGCGCCGAAGTGCCCGGTGATCTCGCAGGGGATCGTCGTCTCCTTGAGCGGAACGAAGATCAGATCCTTCTTCGCGTGCTCGACCGCCTTGCGGATGGCCTCCGGCACCTCGTGGGCCTTGCCGAGGCCGACGCCCACGTGACCGCGCCCGTCACCCACCACGACCAGCGCCGTGAACGAGAACCGCCGGCCGCCCTTCACGACCTTGGCCACGCGGTTGATGGAGACGACGCGGTCGTTCAGCTCGAGTACGCTCGGATCGATCTTCGCTTCGGCCACGTTCCTTGCCTTTCCTCTGTTCGAGCGGCGGCTTTGCCGCCGCAGCCTCCTGGGGGAGGTCTCGGAGGGGGCCGTCGAGGCCCCCTCCGATTAAAACACCAACCCGCCGGCGCGAGCCGCGTCGGCGAGCGCCTTCACTCGTCCGTGGTACATGTACCCGCCTCGATCGAATACGACGCGCTCGATCCCCTGCGCCTTCGCCTTGCCCGCCAGGAGCTCGCCGATGAGCTTGGCGGCGGCGACGTTGCCGCCGCGGGGCTGGCGCGCCCGGAATTCCTTGCTCCGGCTGTCCACCGCCAGCAGGGTCCGGCCCGCGTCGTCGTCGACCAGCTGGGCGTAGATGTGATTCAGGCTGCGGAACACGGCCAGCCGTGGCCGCGTGCCCGAGCCGCGCAGGAACCGGCGCAGGCGCCGGTGCCGGACATCTCGCGAAGCCCGCCGTTCTTTCGTGATCACTTACTTGGCCCCCGCTCCCGCCTTCTTGCCGACCTTGCGGCGGATCACCTCGTCGGAATACTTGATGCCCTTGCCCTTGTACGGATCGGGCTCGCGTAGCGCGCGGAGCTTGGCGGCCGTCTGGCCGAGCAACGCCTTGTCGGCGCCCTTCAGGGTGATCGCGACCTGGCGCTCGATGTCGGCCGTGATGCCGTCCGGCAGCGGGAACACCACCGGATGCGAGTAGCCCAGCGCCAGGGTGATCGTCTTACCCTGGACCTGCGCTCGGTAGCCGATGCCGACGATGTCGAGCTTGCGCTCGAAGCCGTCCTTGACGCCGTTCACCATGTTCGCCATCAGCGCGCGGGCCAGACCGTGCAGCGCGCGGATCTTGCGATCGTCGCCGGTGCGGGAGATCACGAGCTGATTGTTCTCGAGCTTCGCGCTGAGCCCCGCCGGGACGGGCTGCGCCAGCTTGCCCTTGGGCCCTTCGGCGCGCACGGTGGCGCCGTCGATCTGGACCTTCACTCCCTGCGGGATGGTGACGGGCTGTCGGCCGATCCGTGACATGACGCTCCTCTACCACACGTAGGCGAGCACTTCGCCGCCGACCTTCTGTTTGCGCGCGTCGCGGCCGGTCACCACACCCCTCGACGTCGACACCAGCGCCACGCCCATCCCGGCCAGGATGGACGGGATGTTGTCGTGCGTGACATACACGCGCCGTCCCGGAGTGGAGACTCGCACGAGCCCGGAGATCATCTTCTCGTTGCCCGCGCCGTACTTGAGATAGACACGCAGGGTCCCCTGCTTGTCGTCCTCGAGCACGCGGTAGTTCTTGATGAAGCCCTCGTCCTTCAGGATCTCGGCGATCCGTACCTTGAGCTTCGAGGACGGGATGTCGACCTTCTCGTGCTCGGCGCGGCTCGCGTTACGGATGCGGGTCAAGAGATCGGCGATCGGGTCGCTTCGCATACGCCTTACCAGCTCGCCTTCACGATGCCCGGAACCTCGCCCTTGAGCGCCAGCTCGCGGAAGCAGAGCCGGCACATCTCGAACTTCCGGAGGTAGCCGCGCGGGCGGCCGCAGAGCTTGCATCGGTGATAGGCGCGCGTCTTGAATTTCGGTTGACGCTGGGACTTCATGATGAGCGCGGTCTTGGCCATGCGAAGCTACTCCCTGAACGGCATGCCCAGGTGCGTGAGCAGCACCTTGGCGTCCTCGTCCGTGCGCGCCGTCGTGACGATGCTGATGTCCATGCCGCGCACCTTGTCGATCTTGTCGTACACGATCTCCGGGAAGATCAGCTGCTCGCGCAGCCCGAGCGCGTAGTTGCCCCGGCCGTCGAAGCCCTTGGGCGGCACGCCGCGGAAATCGCGGACCCGCGGCAGCGCGACGTTGATCAGGCGATCGAGGAATTCGTACATCCGGGCTCCCCGCAGGGTCACCTTCGCGCCGATCGGCACGCCCTCGCGCAGCTTGAAGTTCGCGATCGACTTCTTGGCCCGCGTGACGATCGGGCGCTGGCCGGAGATCAGCTGCAGGTCGGCCGTCGCGAAGTCCATGATCTTGGCGTTTTCGCGCCCCTCGCCGACCCCCATGTTGATGACGACCTTCTCCAGCCGCGGCACCTGGAACGGGTTGGTGTACCCGCGCTCCTTCATCACCGCCTGGATGATCGTCTTGGTGTACATCTCCTTGAGCCGCGGCTTCGTGTCGCCGGTGCCCTTCGGGCGGCCCTTGGCGACGGCCGCCGCCGCCGCGGCCGGGCCACCGCCCTTTCGGGGCTGGGCCTGGGGCTTGGCGCCCGGCTTCTGCGCCGCCGCGGGGGCTTTCGGTGGAGCGGTCGTTTCCTTCGCCATGGTGTCAGCCCTTGTCGATCGACTCGCCGCAGCGCTTGCAGATCCGCTGCTTGCGCCCGTCGGCCAGCGTCTTGATCCCGTTCCGCGACGGCTTGTTGCATCGGCCGCAGACCACCAGCACGTTGGACAGCGCCAGCGGGCTCTCGCGCTCGATGATGCCGCCCTGCCGGAGCTTCTGCGTCGGCCGCTGGTGCTTCTTCATCATGTTGAGCTTCTCGACCAGCACCCGTCCGCCGACCGGCAAGACGCGCAGCACCTTGCCGCGCTTGCCGCGCTCCCGGCCGGCGATGACCGCTACCGTGTCGCCCCGTCGCACGTGCGCGTGTTGCATCAGATGACCTCGGGCGCGAGCGAGATGATCTTGGTGAACTGGCGCTCGCGCAGCTCGCGCGCCACCGGTCCGAAGATGCGCGTGCCCACCGGATTCTCGTCGGGCTTGATCAGGACCACCGCGTTGCGGTCGAAGCGGATGTACGATCCGTCCCGCCGCCGAACCTCCTTGACCGTCCGCACGACGACCGCGCGGGCCACTTCACCCTTCTTCACGGTCCCGTCCGGTGTCGCCTCCTTGATGGCCACGATGACGGTATCGCCCAGCGAGGCGTACCGCTTGTTGGCGCCGCCCATCACCCGGATGCACTGGACCTTCTTGGCTCCGGAGTTGTCGGCGACATCGAGCATGGAGCGGGGCTGGATCATCGCTAGGACACCCGGCTGAGGACCTTGCGGATCCGCCAGCGCTTCTCCTTCGAGAGCGGTCGGGTCTCCTCGATCAGCACCCGGTCACCCACCCGACTCTCGTTGGCCTCGTCGTGCGCCTTCAGCTTCTTCGACGCGCGCACCACGCGCTGGTAGCGCGGATGACGGAACACCCGCTCGATCCGCACGACACGCGTCTTCTGCATCGCGTCCGATACCACCACGCCCTCGCGACTCTTGCGCTCACCCACGGGTTGCGCCCTTCCTCTCGCGGAGCACTGTACTGGCCCGCGCCAGATCCTTCTTCGCCTGGCTCAGCCGCGAGGGGTTCTTGGCCACCCCCATCGAGAGCTGGAACCTGAGATTGAAGATCTCCTCGGTCAGCTCCCGCGCCTTCTGCTGGAGCTCGTCCTCGGAGAACTCACGCCACTTCGCCGCTTTCATCGTCCCGTCTCCAACTGAAGGGCTCGCCTCGTCGGAGGCGCCGCCTCGGCTCGCACTCCCACGCTCATAGCGCTCTCGTCCGCGACACGAACTTCGTCGTGATCCCGATCTTCTGGGCCGCCGTCCGGAACGCGTCGCGCGCCACGTCCTCGGGCACGCCGATCATCTCGTACAGGATCCGGCCCGGCTTCACCACGGCCACCCACTCCTCCGGGTTGCCCTTGCCCTTGCCCATCCGGGTCTCGGCCGGCTTTTTGGTGACCGGCTTGTCCGGAAAGACGCGAATCCAGACCTTACCACCGCGCTTGAGGCTCCGGCTGAGCGCGACGCGCGCCGCCTCGATTTGACGATTCGTGACCCAGCCGGGCTCGAGGGCCTTCAGGCCGAAGTCGCCGAAGGCCAGGCTCGAGCCGCGCACGGCGATCCCCTTCATCCGGCCGCGCTGGGCCTTCCGATACTTGACGCGCTTGGGCATCAACATGGATCAGTCGCCTCAAGCTTCCGCCGGCGCGGCGCGGAGCACCTCGCCCTTGAAGACCCACACCTTGACGCCGATCGTTCCGTACGTCGTGTGCGCGGTCGCCAGACCGTAGTCGATGTCGGCGCGCAGCGTGTGCAGCGGCACCCGCCCATCGCGGTACCACTCGCGCCGCGCGATCTCGCCGCCGCCCAGCCGGCCCGCGCACGCGATCCGGATGCCGTCGGCGCCCAGGCGCAGCGCCGAGGTCACCGCCTTCTTCATCGCCCGCCGGAAGGCGACGCGCTTCTGGAGCTGGAGCGCCACGTTCTCGGCGACCAGCTGCGCGTCGAGCTCGGGGTGGATGACCTCCTCGATGTTGAGGTAGATCTCCTTGCCGGTGCGCACCTGGAGCTCGTTCTTCAGCTTCTCGACCTCGGAGCCCTTGCGGCCGATGATGATGCCCGGCCGCGCCGTCGAGATCGTGATGCGCGCGCGGTTGGCCGACCGCTCGATGTCGATCTTCGCGATGCCCGCGTGGTAGAGCTGGTCCTTGATGAAGCGCCGGATCTTGACGTCCTCGTGCAGGAGATTCGCGTAGGACTTCGTCGCGAACCAGCGCGAGCTCCAGCTGCGCGTGACGCCGATCCGGAAGCCGATCGGATGTGTCTTCTGGCCCATCGCTACTTTTTCTCCTTCGGCTTCCGGCCGGTCCGGGCCGCCGGTTTCTTGCCGCCCCGCGCCGGCGCGCGGCGCGCGGTCGTCCGGCGCGCGGACGCCGGGCGCTCCTCGCGCGGCGGCGGGCCGCTCGGGCGCGCCGGCGCGGTCTCGGGCGCCGCGACGGCGCCGTTGAGCTCGTCGCTGACGCCGATCGTCAGGTGGCTCGTCCGATGCTTGATCGAGAACGCGCGGCCCATCGCGCGCGGCTGCACGCGCTTGAGCACCGGGCCGCCGTCGGCGTACGCCTGCACGACGCGCAGGTCGTCGAGGTTGCGCACCTGGTAATTGTGCTCGGCGTTCGCTACCGCCGAGCGCAGCACCTTCTCGACCAGCCGCGCCGCGGCGCGCGGCGTGTACTCGAGGGTCGCCAGCGCTTCGGCCACACCCTTGCCGCGGATCTGGTCGAGCACGAGCCGGGCCTTGCGGGCCGACACGCGGATGAAGCGAGCGCGCGCCATCGTTCGCATCGTGCTCAGCTCTTCCCGGTCGGCGACGTCGCCGCCTTCTCGGCGGTCCCGTGCGCCCGGAACGTGCGGGTCATCGCGAACTCGCCGAGCCGGTGGCCGACCATGTTCTCGGTCACGTACACCGGGATGAACTTCTTGCCGTTGTGGACCGCCACGGTGTGGCCGACGAACTCGGGCGGGATCGTCGAGCGCCGGGACCAAGTCTTGAGGACCTTCTTCTGCCGGGTGCGGTTCAGTTCCTCGATCCGTTCGTACAGTGTCTCGTCGATGTATGGACCCTTCTTCAGCGAGCGTCCCATCCCGGGCTCCTATTTCTTCCGTCGCGTCACGATCGCGCTATCCGACGGCCGGGCGCCGCGCCGGGTCTTGTAGCCCTTGGTCGGCTTGCCCCACGGCGTCATCGGATGGTTGCCCTTGCCCTTGCCCTCGCCGCCGCCCATCGGGTGGTCGACCGGGTTCATGACGGTGCCGCGCACCGTCGGACGGAAGCCGCGCCAGCGCATCCGCCCTGCCTTGCCGACCGAGACGTTCTCGTGGTCGAGGTTGCCGACCTGCCCGATGGTCGCCATGCACGTGAGCGCCACCAGCCGCACCTCGCCCGAGGGCAGCTTGAGCGTCGCACGATCGCCTTCCTTCGCCAGCAGCTGCGCCTGCGTGCCGGCGCTCCGGCAGAGCTGCGCGCCGCGCCCGGGCTGGAGCTCGACGTTGTGCACGAGGGTGCCGACCGGGATGTTCCGCACTGGCAGCGCGTTGCCCGGCAGGATGTCCGCTTGCGGCCCAGCCATCACGGTGTCCCCGACGCGCAGTCCGAGCGGCGCGATGATATAGCGCTTCTCGCCGTCCTTGTAGTACAGGAGGGCCAGGCGCGCCGAGCGGTTCGGATCGTACTCGATCGCGGCCACGCGCGCTGGGATCCCGTACTTCTCGCGCCGGAAGTCGACCTGACGAAGCATCTGCTTCGCCCCGCCGCCCCGGTGGCGCACGGTGATGCGTCCGTAGACGTTGCGGCCGTTCGTCCGGCGCTTGGGAGCCAGCAGGCTCTTCTCGGGCTCGGTCTTGGTGATCTCGTCGTACGTGACGTACGTCAGGTAGCGCAGAGCGGGCGACGTCGGCTTGACGGTCCGGATGGCCATGACCCTACGCCCCCTCGACGAGTTCGATCTTGTGACCGGGCGCCAGGGTCACGATCGCCTTCTTCCAGTCGGCGCGCCGTCCCTCGGAGCGTCCCATGCGCTTGAGCTTCCCCTCGAACGACGCCGTGCGGACGGACGACACCTTGACGTTGAACACCGTCTCGACGGCCGCCCGGATCTCGACCTTGTTGGCGTCGGGCCGGACGCGGAACGCCACCGTGTTCAGCTCTTCCTTCTGCCGCATGCTCTTTTCCGTCATCAGGGGACGGATCAAGATCTCCCGCGCGGTCCTGCTCATTGTGCCAGTGCCTCCTCGAGCGCGAGCAGGCCGGCCCGCTCGCACACCACGCGGTGGGCGTGCAGGAGCTGGTAGACCGACACGTGCGCCGGCGTCTCGATCGTCAGCCAGGGCACGTTGCGTGACGCGCGCACCACCGCGTCGTCCAGCTCGCGCAGGACGACGAGTGTCGGCTGACCGGCGACGCCGAGCCCCGCGAGGCGTCCGACCAGCGACTTGGTCTTGCCGTCGCGCACATCGAGCGTCTCGACGGCGGACAGCTCGCCGGCGGCGATCTTCGCCGCGACGGCAGCCCGCAGCGCCTGGCGCCGCATGCCGCGGGGCATGTTCTTGTCGTAGCTCCGGGGCGTGGGGCCGAACGGCTTGCCGCCGCCCTTCCACTGCACGGCGCGCGTCGAGCCCTGCCGGGCGCGGCCGGTCCCCTTCTGCTTCCACGGCTTGCGGCCGCCGCCCGAGACCTCGCTGCGGCCCCGGGTGTCGTGCGTGCCCGCGCGCCGATCGGCCAGCTCACGGGTCACCGCCTGATGGAGGAGCGGCACGCGGATCTCGGTGCCGAAGACGTCCGCCTTGAGCTCGACCGATCCCGTCGCCTTTCCCTGCGCGTCCAGCACCTGTACGCTCGGCATCCCTATTTCTTTTCCGCGACCTTCTGCTGCTGCGCCTTGGTCGCCTTCACCGACTTCCGCAGCATGACCAGCGTTCCGTTGGCGCCAGGCACCGCGCCCCGCACCAGCACGAGATTCTGCTCGGGCATGATCCGCACCACCGAGAGGTTCAGCACGGTCCGCCGATCGCCGCCCATGCGCCCGGGCAGATGATGACCCGGCCACACCCGCGAGGGATCGGACGAGGCGCCGATCGAACCGGGGGCGCGATGGAACATCGAGCCGTGCGTCGCGTCGCCGCCGTACCAGCCGTAGCGCTTGACGCCGCCCTGGAAGCCCTTGCCCTTCGTGACGCCGACCACGTCCACGAGCTCGCCGGGCGCGAACATCTCGACGGTGAGCGCCTGGCCGAGCTGATAGCCCTGGACCTTTTCCGTCTTCTCGAGCCTCACCTCGCGCACGACCTGCATCGGCGCCACGTTCACCTTCTTGAACACGCCCGCCGCCGGCTTCGACACGTTCTTCTTCTTTGCGCCGAATCCGAGCTGCAGCGCGTCGTACCCGTGTGACTCCGTGGTCTTGATCCCGATGACCGTGCACGGTCCCGCCTCGATGACGGTCACGGGCACGTGACTGCCGTCATCGGCAAAGACCTGCGTCATCCCGACTTTCCTACCGATCAACCCTTCCTTGCGCGCCATCTCTAGCTCCGCCGCGGCATCTCGCGGCTCATTACAGCTTGATCTCGACATCCACGCCTGCGGGGAGGTCGAGCTTCATCAGCGAATCCACCGTTTGGGGCGTCGGGTCGACGATGTCCAGCAGCCGCTTGTGCGTGCGCATCTCGAACTGCTCCCGCGACGTCTTGTCGACGTGCGGGCTGCGCAGCACGGTCCAGCGGTTGATGATCGTGGGCAGCAAGACCGGGCCCGAGACGCGCGCGCCGGTGCGACGCACCGTCTCCACGATCTCCTTGACCGACCGATCGAGCAGCTGATGATCATAGGCCTTCAGGCGAATCCGAATTTTCTGATCAGCGGCCACGGTTGCCATGGGCTACTCCGAGATCTCCGTCACGACGCCCGCCCCCACCGTCCGCCCGCCTTCCCGGATCGCGAACCGCAGCTCCTTCTCCATCGCGATCGGCACGATCAGCTCGATCGCCATCGTCACGTTG
>Ga0306920_100000646_pt1 | contig 41064 bp, 38 predicted proteins | sample flu12Cox44000170_FD_204666 | JGI IMG/M metagenome (GOLD analysis project Ga0306920, IMG submission 204666) | Lab enrichment of tropical soil microbial communities from Luquillo Experimental Forest, Puerto Rico - flux4day.12C.oxic.44.000.170 (v2)... | ecosystem: Environmental > Terrestrial >... | reverse complement strand
GGGGAAAAGAGTCCCGTTCGCATCGCGAACGGGACTTTTGCTGTTCATATCCGCCGATCGAAACCGGTCGCAGCGCCGCTGACGAGACCGCGCCCCAGGCAAATCTGTGACCATGCCCTCTCTGATTGCGGTTCCCATTCAAACTGCCGGCCAGCAGCAAATCTCAATTAGCACACGCAAGCGAGCGAGGCTCCGTTCGCCGCCATGCCCAATCGCCGCAATTGGAGCGGTGTGGATCTTTCTGCCTCGTTACCGAGTCGCAAGCCGGGCCGAGAGCTAACCGCGCCCGCGGTGCTGGACCCGGCGTTTGGGCCAGCGATCAAATGTTGGCGCCTCACGAACCGAGCGTACAGTCTTACATTTCGAGGACATAGCCTACAATTTTCGCCATCGTAGAGCGGTGAAGCATGACGGTTGTCATTGGCAGCAGGATTTGCTCGATGCCGACCTGCGTGCGAGAGAGGAAATTCCTGCGGCTGCTATCGATCGCGCGAGCCGTGGCTCATTTACCTCAGTGCTCTCGTTGCTGATTCCTGGGATGCCTAAATCAGAAAGCCGGCTCATCCGATCGGCTATTTGAGCACGGTGCTCGCGTAACCGATCGGGTCAAGTCGGCGGTCACCGCCTCCCAGCTCTGAGAGCTGAGAGCAGTCAGCGTTTCTTCAGATGATCAGAAGACCTGCCAAGTGCCATCGGGCGGTTGCTGACCTACGCCCGGTTTTGTGTAATCGCAGACGCCCTGCGGGAAGATCGCCTTGAGCTGAGCCGCTTCAGCCCCAGTGAACCGCACCTTGTATAGGCTAAGGTCGACCGGCCTAAGTTGGCACTTCAGAACGTCGTTCGCCAACGGCTCGCCAGCTACCATCCGTGGAGTCGAAAACGCTGGGTAGAGCTGGTTACAGGTGGTGTCGAGCTGGTAGACCTGCTGCTCGGCAATCTTCACGGTACCCTTGTTGATGAAACAGGCATCGACCAAATCGCTTGGCTTCGCACGATTTATCTTCACCGGGATCGGAGTGGGTGTCCGATCAGCCAGGAAGTTCGTGAGCCATTGGTCCATTTGCGTGAGCGCGTGGCTCAAAACGGGACTGGTATCACTGAACAGGCCGTTCCCGGTTGTCGTGCTCCCGTCTTCGACGAGCATGACCTGGTTATTGAAGTTTCCATTCGCCTCGAGCAGCCGCTGCCGCATCGAAAATGAATGAAAACGCGAGTGGACCTCATTGGAATTCTCCGGCTGGTCGACGTATCCCCGATAGTCGATAATCGGGGTGCGCCTCATACCCAATCCGCCGTAGGTTATGCGCCCGCTAACGTACGCGGCGTCAATGGCGACGACATCCCCTATGGTACGAGCGGCAACGTAATTGCCGTCATTGTCGTAGCCGCCGATTTTCTGGTTCAGCTCCAAGAATTGCTGCTTGGTGATGGCACCCAGGTTTAGAGCCTCCAACCCGTACTGGACGCCTATATTGTCGATTGGACGGCGGGCGAACCCGGTCGCCGGATCGCGCCCAAACACATTCACTAAGTGATCATAGAGGTCGCAACGTATGCCCGTCGGATTGGCTTCGTCATCATATTGAACGCTTTTCGGAATGATGGCGTTGCACGTACCCCCTTGCGCTTTGGTGCGGACCGCGTTCCCAGGGCCGATTGTCGACAGGGTTGTTACTGTCGGATAGCCGGTGGCAGCTTCGATCTGCGCGTCATTCCAGGGCACGGACGCCCGGGTCTGGAGGTAGTTCAAGAACAGGTCGGCATCGGTAATGTTATTCACCATCGCGGCGACGACCTCGGGGAAGGAGCATCCGACAAGAATGCCATCCATGAGGCGGGGATATTCGTCGCTGATCGGTTGCGCCGCCTCGGAGCCGCCGGAGCACCCATAGCCGATTGTCAGGGCAACGGGCCCGAAATTCTCGATGAAGCGCTCTCTCACCATCATCAATGTCTCGGCCGCCAGCAGATCCTGGCAATTGTTCCCATAGACGTTAAGGGTCGAGGCTGCCAAACCGTAACCCTGGCGGAGCATCAGGTCTTCGAGTATCCCGCCATTTCCGAGGCTTGCGCCTTGGATGTACCACCCGCCGACGCAGCCGCCGCCCAGCGTGTACACGAGGCGGTGGTTCCATGCCGCCGGCGGTTTGAAGGGTGTCGGCCCCGCCTCGGTGGTCGGATCGTGCAGCACCGCAGTTTCGTAAATGCCGCGGTTGATCGTCCCAGTTTCCACGCGCACGATGTAAGGCACGGACTTGCCCTCGGTTGTCGTGGTTTGGGCTAAGTCGGCCGGATATGTCGTAAGGTTCGACAAAGGCTGAAACGTTCCGGCGGTTGTGCGATAGACGTAGTCAACCCTGGTCCCAATTGAGCAGTTTTCATCAAGCGCCGGCCCCAGTGTGTTGGTGGATGCCGGCAAGTTAAACAGTTGCGTCATGCAATAGAATGGCTCCTCATGCGGCCCCGATATAATTGGCCCCGTAATGCGATAATTTGTGAGCAATAAAGAAGCGCTTCGATAGGTCTCGTTGTTCCGACCGATCGCCTTCGCCACCAGCTCATTTTGGCCAAGGTTCAAGCCTTCGACCAAACCAAGGAGAGAATGGCCATTGGCTTCGGGACGGAAGGCACCGGTGACGGCTTGGCCATTCAATAAAACTACCAACTCGTTGATGGCGACGCCGGGCGGCACATTGATACGGACAAGCACGTTGCCGCCGCTCACCGTGTCGGGCCTGGTCGAAACCGTGATGATGTCAAGATCGTCGGGTGACTTGGCGGTCGCCGCTGCCGATCCTGCGATGAGCAAGCCGGCGATCAAGCAAGCGGCCAGGCACCACAAAAGCCCTGATGAGCCGGAAATTAAAGATTTCATTGTCTCCTCCCCTTTTTCGACGGACACCACGCCGCTTTGTGCTAATTCTACTTTCGCGTTATTAACCTTACTAAAATGGTCAGGTTAAACCATGTCAATGGGCCGGACACCCCGCGCATACCTCCATTGTGATTTCGGCATTATCCGGTGTTTTACCGCTTGGCGCCCCTTTACGTAACAGTCGGGGCCCTTCTACCGTGCGACGGGAAGGTTCTGATGGCGATTTGCTGTTTATTTCGCATGCTGATCGTCGAATGTTGCTTTGGCATCCGCCCGAAACGGCGGCTGTGCTGATAGATCCTCTCAACTTATTGTATCGAGGGTCCTGTTATTGTATCGTGGGTCCTGCCGTGTGCGTCTCGATGTCATGTGCCGGACCATTCGACCGTTTCCAAAGCTCGCCACTGCCGGTTCCCAGACTGCCCGCCTGCTGACAGAGCGGTTCGAGAGGTCGTCCTGGTCTGAATGGCTGAGGTTCTGATTCGCGTCCGCGACTTCGCGGTCGATGCCGACGTCATCGTGCCGGATGCTCGTCGTCCGCGCGGGGGTCGACAAAGGCTGGTCAACCCGACACTAACTAACTAAGGCCGACTGGGCTGTCACGGGGTATCTCATTATCCTGGACGATGCCGCGTTCGGAGTCGCCATCCCGGTCGACCGGAGTTTAATCTCGCCGGTCGATCCCGGGGCGAGGGACAGAACCGCCGGGGGACGGGAGCCAAGGGGGCTTTGTCAGGATAACGGGATGGCTGGGGAGCGATGTCGCGGGTAGGCTGAGGCGATGGCCGAACTCTCATATCGTCGTCACCGCTTTCCGCCGGTTGTCATCCAGCATGCGGTCTGGCTCTACCTGCGCTTCACGCTCAGCTACCGAGACGTCGAGGATCTGCTTGCCGAGCGTGGGCTCGACATCTCCTACGAAACCGTCCGGAGCTGGGTGCTGAAGTTCGGACCGGTGATCGCCCGGCGGTTACGGCGGCGCCGTCCTCGCCCAAGCAACCGATGGCACCTGGACTAAATGGTGGTTCGCATCGCCGGCGAGCGGATGTATCTCTGGCGTGCCGTCGACCACGAAGGCGAGGTTCTCGACATGCTGGTGCAGCGCGGTCGCGACAGCCGGGCGGGGTTGCGTCTGATACGCAAGCTTCTCAGAAAGCAAGGGTTTGCACCGAAATTGCTGGTGACGGACAAGCTGCGCTCCTACGCTTCGGCGTTCCGGTGCTTGCGACTGACGTGTCCGCACGAACAAGGGCTTCGGAAGAACAATCGGGCGGAGAACTCGCATCAGCCTGTACGGCGACGAGAGCGCAAGATGCAGCGGTTCAAATCGGCTCGATCCGCTCAGCGCTTCCTGAGCATGCATGCCGCCGTTCACAACACCTTCAACCTTCAGCGCCATCTCGTCTCGCGATCGACGCTGCGGGTTTTCCGGGCTGAGGCGGCGAGCGAATGGCGGAATGCAGTCGCGGCAGCGTAATCGCTGGTCCTGCTTCGGGCTTTTTTGATCGCGACAAAGTTAATCTGACAATGCCCAATCTCGGCTTCGGCTTGCTTGGCCACGCGCTGGCGCGCCGCGCGGATAAAATCTACGCGGAGCTTCTGGTGGAGCGTATCTGCGATCCGCTCGGTCTCCGGAGCACCCGCATCACACTGACAGAAGATATGCGATCGCGTTTGGCGCAGGGTCACAATCAGAATCTGGAACCGACGCCGCTATGGGATATCCCGACGCTGGCCGGCGCCGGCGCCGTGCGTTCGACGGCGAATGACCTGACCGTGTTCCTTGAGGTCTGTCTGGGACGCCGGCCGTCGCCGTTGCGAGCGCCGATCGCGCGACTTCTCGAAACCCGGCGGCCGACTGGCGTTCCCGGCCACGAGATGGGCCTTGGCTGGTTTATTTCCTCCGATCATGGCGATGAGCTTGCCTGGAAGTCGGGCGCGACCGGTGGTTTCCGCACATTCATCGGCTTCTCGACAATCAGCCATCAGGGCTCGATTGCACTGTCGAACGCGCACTATCTTGAATTCATCGATCTCGGAATGAATTTGATCAATCCGGAATTTCGTCCGATTGGAATTCGAAGCCTCTTCGGTGACGGACTGGCGACGCGGCATTAAGTCGATGGGCCGCTTTCCACCCACAGCCGCCGTAGTGCCTCGGTCGGGACAGTCGGCAAACACCTGTTTTTCGACAGCGTCTTGAACCGTTGTCGCGGCTTCACCAGAAGCCCGGAAATCATAGCTGGGAATCCGCGTCGGAATGGTTCGGTGTACGGAAACCCTGCTTATGAGGCTTTTCCGTGTGTTCATCCGAGCCCAATCAGAGTTTCTGTTCCGCTGCTACTCACACCCCAGACTCGCGCCAGGACATCATCAGACCGCTCTGCCGCAAATAGCCGGCATCGAGCTGCTGCACCGCATCCGGAAGGGGACAGCTCGTAAGGCCGGACTGCACCTGCAGTCTGGAACGCCGAGCCTTCAAGCCTGAAGTCAGCACGACGAAAGCAAGGAGTGTTTGCTTCTTCCGGCTATCTGCACCAGAGCCCCGTAGGCCGCGTCGGGGCGTCGCCGTGTCGAGCCGACCGGTGCGGTCGTTCCGAATAGGGCAGGACAGCGCGCCGTTCTTCGTCGTCGCCGTAGCCGGTGGCATCGGATCCGCATCACGTTCCCGTGATGCCTTCACTCGCCTCCCGATTCGGTGCCCAAGAATAAGCGCCGAAAACGGATTATCGCCTAAATCGACAGGTCGACTCCTGCTATTATACAGGTCCTGGATAGGATAGATGTATTGCAACTTAGAAACGCTAGGATGCGACAGGATGGCGAGGCGGCCGCTGCGGGAACCGCCAAAGAGCGATGAGCCCGTTCCCGACGATTTGCGGACCGTCTTTGGCCAGAACCTGCGCGCTGCCCGAGTAAAGGCGGGCCTGACCCAAGCTCAGCTCGCTGAACGGACCGGCCTGACACAACAATACGTGTCATGGGTCGAAGCCGGCCGTGCAAACATCACTCTCGCCACAATGACTGCTCTCGCGAGAGTTGTCAGGGAAGATGTCAGAGAGCTACTCCGAAAGCGACCCGGTCGCACTCCGCCCGCGAGATAGCGCACCTCCTTTCGGTCATCGCTGGCGCTAACCTATATTTTGTATAGCCATCTCCGGGCAAACCACTTCGAGTGGTTCGGCGACCCATTTTTGACACTACCGAAAATCCGTTGAGGTTGCGTATGCGTACACGTTGTAACGTGTAGCGACAAACGGCAAACAAAGCCACCACACCCTAAGGGCCCAGGATGGGGGATTCGGGAAAAACCTCAACTCGCGAGGAACAGACGCGCCGGCTTGCGGAAAGCATGAAGCGCCAGCTCGGCGCTCTCTGCGGGCTGCTGCACGAATCGGATGTCGTCGAGTTGATGCTGAATGCCGACGGGACGGTCTGGGTCGACCGCCTTGGCCAGCCGATGCAGCCGGCGGGAACGATGCCGCCCGCGACGGCGGAATCCTTCATTGCGACCGTTGCCAGCACGTTGCGCAGCACCGTCACGCGCGAGAACCCGATTCTCGAATGTGAGCTGCCGCTCGACGGCTCCCGATTCGAGGCCCTGATCCCGCCTGTTGTGTCGGCGCCGGTATTCACGATTCGGCGCAAGGCCTCCGCGGTGTATCCACTGCAAGAATACGAACGGCAGAGAATCATGACGGCGCGGCAGCGCGAGGCGATCGAGACGGCTGTTGCACTGCGCCGCAACATCCTGGTCGTCGGCGGGACCGGCACCGGCAAGACGACGCTCGCGAACGGCATCATCGACCACATAGCCAAAGCCGCGCCCGGACACCGCCTCGTCATCATCGAGGATACGGCCGAAATCCAATGCGCTGCCAAAAACGCCGTGATCATGCGGGCGACCGATACCGTCGATATGCAGCGGCTATTGAAGGCGACGATGCGCCTGAGGCCAGACCGGATCATCGTCGGCGAGGTTCGCGGCGGCGAAGCGCTATCGCTCTTGAAAGCCTGGAACACCGGACACTCCGGCGGGGTCTGCACGGTTCACGCGAACCACGCGCGCGCCGGGCTGCAGCGAATCGAACAGCTGATCGCAGAAGTGAGCCAAACCCCGATGCGGGCGCTGATCGTCGAAGCGGTGAACCTGATCGTGTCCATCGTCAAGACCGCCTCGGGCCCCGGCAGGCTCATCGAGGAGGTCGTAATCGTCGAGCGATTCGCCGACGGCGAATATCGTTTTTCCGAGCCGGAGTAAGTAAATGCAAATCTACCTCGATGCCCTACGGCGCCTCGACTGGCTGTCTCTCCTGCTGACCGCGTTGGTCTTGTTGGCGGCGACCCATCCGCATGCAGCGCTGGCTGCCGCCGCCGGTGGCGGCAGCCTCCCCTGGGATGCTCCGCTGACGACGCTGAAGAACGACATCACCGGTCCGGTGGCGTTCACGATTTCCTTACTTGCCATGGTCGCTTGCGGGGCGGCGCTGGTGTTCGGCGGCGAGATCCACGAATTCGTCCGCCGCATCATCATGCTGGTCCTCGTGGTCTCGTTTATCGTCGGGGTCACCAACCTGGCAAGCGCACTGGGCATCGCGGGGGCAGTCGTATGAGCCTGCGGCGCCTCTCGTTCCATCGCGTGCTTCACCGCCCTGCCCTCTTCCTCGGCGGCGAACGCGAATTGGTGCTGATGACCCTGATCATCGCCGGCGGCCTCGCCGTGTCCGGCATGAACCTGGTGTCGTGCGCCGTCGGCGGCATTGTGTGGTTCTGCTCGATCCCGGTATTCCGCTGGATGGCGAAGTCGGATCCGCAGATGAGCAAGGTCTACATTCGCCAGCTCAAGTATCGCGGCTATTACCCGGCGCGGTCGCGCCCGTACCGGACGGAATAGCGCGTGCTCGCGCTCAAACCCTTCCGCAGTCGAGCCGCCGGTCTGCCCGATCTCCTCAACTGGGCCGCGCTGATCGATGACGGCATTGTGCAGGGCAAGGACGGGAGCCTGCTGGCCGGATGGTTCTATCGCGGCCCGGACATTGCTAGCAGCACGGATAACGAGCGCAACTGGCTAACCGGCCGCATCAACGCGGCCCTGGCGCGGCTGGGGAGCGGCTGTGCCACCTGGGTCGAAGCGGTGCGCCTTCCTGCGTCCGGCTACCCACATGCCGACCTCTCGTACTTCCCCGACCCCGTCTCGCGCCTCGTCGATGAGGAGCGTCGGCGGCAGTTCATGCGCGAGCGGTTGCACTACGAGAGCGAATACACGCTGTTGGTGAATACACGCCGCCGCTGCGCCGCAAGAGCAAGGTGGCCGATATCATCTATGACGACGATCCGGCCGAGCGTGTGAGCCCGGCGGGGCGCATCCTCGAGCAATTCGCCAAAGCCCTTGCAGACCTCGAGGACGCGATCGGCGAGGCCGTGATGCTCCGGCGGATGCGGAGCTTTGTCGTTGCTGACGCCTACGGCCGCGAGCACCTGCGTGACGAGCTGGTGAACTACCTGCATTTCGCCCTGACCGGCGAAAACCTCTCGCTCAACATCCCGCCTGCCGGCGCCTATCTTGATGCGGTCCTCGGCGGTCGGGAGCTGTGGCCTGGGGACACACCGAGGCTCGGCGATCAGTTCATTTGCTGCATCGCGATTGAGGGCTTCCCGGCCGAGAGCTTCCCCGGAATCCTCGACTGCCTCGACCACCTGGCAATCGCCTACCGCTGGTCGACGCGGATGATCTACCTCGACCAGCACGAGGCCCTTGCCGAGCTGCGGAAGTTCCGCCGCAAGTGGAAACAGCAGGTCCGCGGGTTCTGGACGCAGGTGTTCAAGACGCAGGGCGGCTCGGTAACCGAGGACGCCTTGGCGATGTCGAGCCAGGCGGACGCGGCGATCGCCGACGCCAGCTCCGCTTTGGTAACCTTCGGATACTACACGCCGGTCATCGTCCTGATGGACCCGCATCGAGCCACGCTGACGGAGAACGCCCGGTTGATCGCCCGGGAAATCCAGCGCGAAGGCTTTACCGCTCGCATTGAGACGGTCAACACCATAGAGGCGTGGCTCGGCTCGCTGCCGGGCCATCCGGTACCGAATGTGCGCCGGCCGCTGATCCATACCGCCAATCTCGCCGACATGCTGCCTCTGGCGGGCGTTTGGACAGGCCGCGAGGAGAACCCCTGCCCTTTCTACCCGCAACCGGCGCCGCCGCTCCTTTATGCCGCCACGGCCGGCGCCACGCCGTTCCGAGTGAACCTGCACGTCGGCGACGTCGGCCATACGCTGGTCTTCGGGCCGACCGGCGCCGGCAAATCCACCCTCCTCTGTACGGTGGCACTGCAGGCGCTGCGCTACCGCGGCGTCACGATCTGCGCCTTCGACAAGGGCCGGAGCATGTGGGCCGTAACAAATGCATGTGGCGGCCGCCATTACGACATCGTCGCGGAAGGCAGTGGGCCTGCGTTCTGCCCGCTCGCGGTCCTCGATAGCGAGGCCGATTTAGCCTGGGCCGAGGATTGGATCGCCAGCTGTTTCGAGCTGCAAGCCGGACGCCTGCCTTCCCCGGGTGAGCGGGAAGCCATCCATAGGGCAATGTTGCTGCTGCGTTCGGCGACTGACCGCACGCTGACGCATTTTGTGGCGCAGGTTCAGGATGAAACGATCCGCTCGGCGCTGCGCTACTACACGTTGGAAGGTGTGCTCGGCCAACTGCTCGACGCCGAGGAGGACGGGCTTGCCGAGGCGCGCCTCGTCGTCTTCGAGATCGAGGAGCTCATGGCGCTGAAGGAGCAGGGCGCAATCCCCGTACTGCTCTACCTGTTCCGCCGCTTCGAGCGATCGCTCAAGGGCCAGCCCGCCTACCTGTTGCTCGATGAGGCCTGGGTGATGCTCGGGCACCCGGTTTTCCAGGCGAAAATCCGGGAATGGCTGAAGGTGCTCCGCAAGGCCAATTGTGCGGTGGTGCTCGCGACACAGAGCCTGTCGGACGCGGCCCGCTCCGGCATTCTCGACGTACTGATCGAATCCTGCCCGACCAAGATATTCCTGCCCAATGAGGAAGCCGCCACGGGCGGTACGCCGGAGCATCCGGGCCCGCGCGATCTCTATGAGGCGATGGGTCTCAACGAAACGCAGATCGAAATTATCCGGAGCGCCAGCAAGAAGCGGCACTACTACCTGGTGTCACCGGAAGGGCGCCGTCTTTTCGACCTCGGTCTCGGTCCGGCAGCGCTGTCGTTCGCCGGCATCAGCTCGAAGGAGCAGATCGGCTATCTGGCTGGCCTCGCGCAGCGCGAAGGCGAGAGTTGGCCGTTTGCGTGGCTCGAAGAACAGGGAGTGGACTATGCGTCTGTGCAGTAATCGCGCAGCGTCTGTAGGGCGACGCCTCGCACTTGCCGTCACCGTCCTCGCGGTGCTCGCCGCCGCTCCCCGTCCGGCTCAGGCACAATTGGCTGTAACCTGCGTCAATTGCTCGACGATATGGAATCAGCTCCTCGAGTACGGCAAGCAGGTCCAGCAGCTCGCCATGCAGCTCCAATCCTACCAGACCCAGCTGCAGCAATACGCCAACATGGTGACCAATACGCTGGCGCTGCCGCAGCAGCTGTGGGGCCAGGTTCAGAGCGACATCATGCAGGTCCGAAACCTGTCGAATGTCGCCTCGCTGCTCTCCGGCAATGCGGGTTCCATCGTCACCCGCCTGCAATCGGCCTCGGCCTATGCGAACCAGGCGGCCAGCCTCGGAAACATCGCCGGACAATTCACCACCTGGCAGCAGACGATCGGCAATAGCGTCAGCACGCTTGGCAAGACACTAGGCTTGCAGCAGAACCAGCAAGCGAGCGACGCTGCTCTGCTCGCCTCCCTGGAGCAGCACTCGCAGAGTGCGCAAGGCCAGATGCAGGCAATGCAGGCAGGCAATGAGCTCGCTCATGCGACCGCGGTGCAGCTCCAGCAGATCCAGGCAACCTTGGCCGTGACGGCGCAGATGCGGGCGACCGAGATGGCGGTCGACGCCGATAGGCGAGCCTCGCAAGACGCCGCGATGCTGCATTTCGCGCAGCCGCCGTCGTTCGCCACCTCCGGCTACCAGCAATGGTGAGGATGCGATGATGACCCTGAAAGCAAGCGTCGCCGCGGCGATACTCATTGGCGCCATGGCGGGGCACGGCCGGCGTTACTTACGTCGCCACAAAAGCCAGCATGAGTGTCTCGGTGAGCTGCCCGACTCCGACGGCCGCGGCCCCGTCTGCAACCCGTCCCGATCTCCCACTCGGTCAGTTACCACCACTGCAACAAGGGCAGAAGTTCTAATGCGCTCCGCGCCTCTCGTCGCCGGCGTGGGTATCGCTCTCGTGCTTTTGTTCGTAAGCCCATCACACGCGCAATCGATCAACGTGCTCGATCAGATCGCGACGGAATTCAAGACCCGCGCGGCGGGCTGGGAAACCACGTTGCGGTCCTTTGCTATCGGGACATTCGGCATCCTCGCTACTATCGAACTCGCTTGGGCTGCCATTCGTCTCGCCTTCCGCCGGTCGGACGTGAGTGAATGGCTGGCGGAGATCGTCAATCAGATCCTGTTTCTCGGCTTTTTCTTCGCGCTTCTAGAGAACTCGGTTACCTGGGGGCAAGCCATCGTTAACAGCTTCCGTCAGGCCGCTAGCGCTGCGGGAGGCAGCGGTGTCGCGCCTAGTGATGTGTTTGCATCAGGAGTGCAGCTCGCCGCCAAAGTAATGGCGCAGATGTCGATCTGGTCGCCAGCGGCGAGCGTTGGACTGATCATCGCCGGCCTAGTAATCGAAGTATGCTTCGCCCTGATCGCTGCATGCATGATCCTGGCACTGGTTGAAAGTTACCTAGTGATCTCAATGGGCGTGCTCTTTATGGCTTTCGGCGCCACCCGGTGGACCAAGGACTTCGCAGTCAGCACCATTCGCTACACCTTACCTGTAGGCGCAAAGCTCTTCGTGCTTCAACTTCTGGTAAGCATTGGCGATAGTCTTATCCAGAGCTGGGCGGTGACGTTTAACGATATCACCGCGTCCTCGCTCTGCATCCTCGTCGGCTGCTCAATCGCAATGCTGGCGCTAGTCAAGGTGCTGCCTGAGACGATGCAGCGCATTGTCAACGGCTCCAGCATGGCGACCGGCTCCGCACTGGTCGGCGCCGCAGCGGCCGTCGGCGCTGCCACGGCGGCCTTCGGGGCTGGTCTGGCGGGAAGCGGTGCAATGGCCGGCAACGCGCTGCGGCTGGCCTCCGCTCAGATGAATGCGAAGGACGACGCGGGCACGGCACCAGGATCGCGCATTGGGCGCGCCGCAGCCCTCACAGGATACACGGCGAAGAATATGGTTGCAGCGCCGTTTGCTGACCTCGGAAGGCGTCTGAGCGGTCAGCCGGGCGCCCGGCACGGCATCGCCACGTGGCGAATGAACGCAGACTTAGGGAACCGGCGGCGCTTGCTCGAGGAAGACCGGAACAAACCGACACCACCGAACAATAGCGGCAACACCATTAGTTGATGGAACCCTCTCCCTCTATGAAAAGACCTGCGAACGCCGCCACCCTCGATCCCGATAGCCCACATTCCGCTGTATACATTGCGGCCAGAGCGGAGTGGAACGAACGATACGGCAGCTACATCGCGCAGGCCCATGCCTGGCGCCTGACTGCTCTCGCCTCCCTTGGCGTCGCCTTTCTCGCCGTTGCCGGCGTCGTCTGGATCGGAGCGCAGAACCGCGTCGTGCCCTACGTCGTCCAGACGGACAGGCTCGGGGATGCTCTCGCCATTAGTAGGGCTGATATCGCGCCGCCCGCCGATCCTCGCCTGATCCGGGCGCAGCTTGCCCGCTGGATTGCCGACGTGCGGTCCGTTTACGTCGACGTCGCAGCCGAGCGCACGTTGATCAAAGACGCGTATGCAATGGTCGATCGCAATGGCGCCGGCGTCCGGACGCTCAACGATTGGTTCTCCCACAATGATCCGTTCAAGCGGGCGGAAACCGACACAGTGAGCGTGCAGGTGGTTTCGGTACTACCCCTGTCCGGCGCTACTTGGCGGATCGAATGGCGAGAAGACAAACGCGGCCGAGACGGCACGCTCGAATCGCAAGAAAACTGGCAGGCCTCGGTGACTGTTAGCACCAACCCGCCGACCGACGACGCCACCATCCTCGCGAATCCCACCGGCCTGTACGTTGAGGCCTTCGACTGGACGCAGCGCCAATGACTCAGGCGAGCAAACCGATGAAGAAGGCAATCGGAATCGTCCTTCTGGCTGGGCTTCCGGCGCTGGCGCACGCCCAAGCACCGACCCAGGTACCGGCCATTATGCAAGGAAGCGCGGACGCGGCGGTAACCGTCACCGGGTCCGCCACCTCGGGGGGCGAGCCAGCCGCGGCGAAGAGTCCTGCACCGGTGAACACCGGGGCCGAGGAGGCAGGCGTGCCCGGAGCAAGCAAGGCCGCCGGCCCGGTGCCGGCACACATGCCGCCGTCTGTGCAACTGGTGTCGCCTTCCGCTCCGTTGGACGCCAAGGAGCGGCACGCCGTGATTTTGGCCCGCCGGTGGCGCAACCGGCGGGAGATGCCCCAGCCAGGCGACGACGGCGTCGTACGATACCTGTTCGGCGCGACGCTCCCGACGGTTGTCTGTGCACCCTTGCAAATATGCAACCTGGCACTCCAGCCGGGCGAGGTCGTACGCGACATGCAGGTAGGTGACAGCGTGCGGTGGAAGATCTCTCCGTCGATCAGCGGCAGCGGGAGCGAACAGACCACGCATCTGATCATCAAGCCGGTGGATGCGGGGCTCGTCTCGAGCCTCAACGTGGCGACGAACCGGCGCACCTACGCGATCAAGCTGGTGTCTACGCAACGGGATTGGATGCCGCTGGTGGCGTTCAATTATCCGGATGACATGCAACAGCAATGGTTCGCCTACCGGCAGACCGTAGCCTTTGGTGCCGCGGCCAACAGACTGCCGACCGGCGAAAATACCGCGAATCTGGACTTCGGCTTTCAGCTCGGCGGTGACGATCCGAGCTGGAAACCGCTGCGGGTCTATACGGATGGGGCGAAGACCTACATCGAGTTTCCGCGGACGATCAGCTTCACTTCGGCTCCGGCATTGGTGGCTCTGGACAATACCGGGGGCTGGTTCTCGAGCGGCAGCACGCAGATGGTGAATTATCGGATGCTGGGCAATCGGTATGTCGTCGATCGGGTGCTCGATCGAGCTGAGCTGATTTCCGGCGTGGGCAGCGGCCAGACGCGCGTCGTCATCACTCGAGACGGTACGCGATGAATCGCTCGGCAGGCTTCGGCCTTGCGCTCCTCGCCTCGGCATCTCTTATTTCCTGCGCAATCCGGCCGGATAGCTCTTATGTCGGCGAGCTCTCGGCGCCGGGCGATGCGCAGATCCTGGCAGCTGGCATGGCCGAGTTCGTGTCCACGCAGCTCCCTGCCGGCTCCAGCACGATCGCGCTCGATCCGACACCAGCCGATCAAGCGGGCAATGCCCTCACGCCGGCTTTCGCGGCGGCTCTGCGCCGGCGAGGGTTCGCGATAGGAGATAACGGGCAGACCGCCACCCCCACGAGGCATTGCCTGCGCTATTGGGTAACGCCGTTGGACAACGGGGACCTGGTGCGCCTGTCCATCGACGACCGCACCGAAGCGTCGCGGTTCTTTGTCCGGAACTCTCGCGGCGGCTTGCAGGCGGGCGGGCCGTTCATGGTCCGGCAAAACGCGGAGGCAAGCCGGTGATCGGCACACGAACTCCGTCCCCCGACGGCCCGGAGCGCTCCCCAGTGATGCTCGCTCCGCCGCCGCGCCGCGGGGCTGGTGTTCGGCGGCTCAATCGCATGCCTCTGGTGATCGGGTTTGGCGGAGCGTGCGCGGTGGCGGCAGCGATCGGCTATACTTACCACGAACGCGCGATGCAGGCTGCCGCAAGCGCGCAGCGGGATACCGAGCGCAAGGCCGAACCAGCGAGCGGCGCCGCAGTCTTGAGCGGCGCTCCACTTGTTGGCGAGGTTCGATCCGCAGTCTATCGGCCTCCGCCCTCATCTCCCGGTCCTGAACGGCCGCCTGCGGCGCAACCGTCCGACCATGCCGAGACCAGCCCGGGGCAGAGTGACGACGACGCTACCAAAGCTCGCCGACAGGCTTGGCAGAACTACTATGCCCAGCTCGCCCAGCTCGAAAAGGATCGATTGACGACTGCACAATCGGCGATGATGGCCGATACCTCGGCCACCAACCGCGGCCAGTCGTCCGTTTCTGGATCCCCCGCTGGTGCGTCAGCGCCGACACCGGCCGGCATCGCCCCCGCGCAAGGGCTTCCCGATACAGCGAATCCCGTGCCGGGCTACGGCGGGGCGGTCGGCGTTCCAGGCGTCTATGGGACCGGCGCCGCCGGATATCCGATCTATCCGCCGGCCCAGATCGACACGGCGGGGCAGCGTGAGAAGCAGGCCTTTCTGGCGCAGCCGGGTGCCACTGCCGCTTCCGACTACCTTCAGGCCAGCCTGCATGACCCGATTTCGCCCTACGAGGTGAAGGCCGGCACCGTGATCCCAGCCGTGATGGTTGGAGGCATCAACAGCGACGTGCCCGGCATGATCGTCGGCCAGGTGGCCGACAACGTGTACGACACAGCGACCGGACGCTATCTGCTGATCCCGCAGGGAGCCAAGCTCATTGGCGCCTACGACAATAGTGTGTCCCAAGGGCAGACTTGTGTCGTCGTAATCTGGAACCGCATCATTTACCCGGATGCCAGCTCGATAGATCTGGGCTCCATGCCGGGCGCCGACGAAGGCGGCTATGCCGGCTTCCACGATCAGGTGAACACCCATTTGTGGGCAAAGCTCGGGAATGCCGTGCTGATCAGTATCGCTGCCGCCGGCGTGCAGCTGAGCCAGCCGCAAGCGGTGAACGGGCAGAACTACAATAGTCAACAGATCGCTGCCGGTGCGCTCGGGCAGCAGCTCGGCGAGCTCGGTCAGGAATATGCCCGCGCTGGGTTGGCAATCCCAAATACTCTGGAGATCAGGCCGGGCTACCGCTTCGTCGTCATGGTTAGTAAGGACATGGTTCTGAGACCATGGTCGGGCGATCAAACCACTGACGTGATGAATGCCTTAGCTGGACAGTGATCGTGACTTCGTCTTGGTTTATCCAGGCACGATATCAGCTCCTGGCTTGAGCAGAATCCGGCGTCCGCCCTATGACGTGATCTCCCTGACCTTGCCCGCTATTCTACCTTGAAAAACCCACGCCGACGGGTTATCTCGGATCATGAGCCGAGTGTTCGTCTCCGAAGGCACTCGGGCAGTGATTTATGTGTTTGCCGACGATCACTGCCCACCGCACGTTCACGCCCGGCACCGTAGCGAGGGTTGGATTGCGCGCGTGAGATTTTCCTACGTCGACAACGCGATAGAGCTGATCAACATCGCACCGCTGAAGAATATTCCGCGGCAACGGGTGGTAAATCGGCTGCTCGACGACGTTCAAACCCGGCTGGCGGATTGCCGGCAGGCCTGGTGGACGACGAGGCGGACGACCTGTTTGACAAACCGATGGGCCGTGGCACAAGCAGCGAAAATCGAGATTCGCACAGAACGCGCACCGGATGCGAAGCAGATCGCCGACGCCAGCTATGACCCTGACGCCGAGCAGCTTTATGTGATTTTTCGCGATGGCATGACGGCAGAAGTGAGTACGCGACAATGACGCAGCACCAGATCACCGACGCCGAATACGCCGCGGCGCTCATCGCAGGCCAAGCGGAAGCGGAGGCAGAAGTGCGAGCGCAGGCGGTCCGCTACGTGCCCGACCGCGATGCCATCGAGATCGTCACGACCCGGAATGCGGGGTTTCTGATCCCGCGCGAGTGGATCGGTGCGCTGCAGGACGTGCCGAGGGAGGATCTGGCAAAACTCGAGGTGTGGCCGGACGGATCGGCAATCGAGCTCGAAGACCGCGATATCCACATCAGCGTGCATGGCTTGATGACCGCGATCCTGCCCGCGATGCTGCCGCCGCGTGCAATGGCAGCGATCTTCGCAAGCCGCGGCGGCAAAGCGACTTCAGATGCAAAGCGAAGCAGCGCCCAGGCCAACGGCCGGAAAGGCGGCCGGCCACGAAAGACAGCAAAGACCGATGCAGGCTGAGCGGGCCGAGCCTCGAGAGACTAGTCTCCCCGCCTGACAGTCCGGCTGCGTCAAGATCGGGTGAAAAGCCCCCAATTCTGACGGAGCTTCCAGCGATCCGGGGCGTCACACTTAAGCAAAGCCGTCACCGGCCTCCTGGGCACACACGAGCGTCATTACGCGCGCGTACAGTTCACCCCCTTTTAGCAGTGCCTCCCGCGGGCTGAGGCCGTCGAGCACTGAGTCAGACGTCAGTATAAACTCGAGAGTCACCCAAGGACCTGAAGCCTCAAGCCCCTTGACGATCTCGGAAATGCCCGAGATCACCTCGTGTTCATGGAACTGCGCCCGGGGATAGAACCAGTCCCCGGCTTGGCGAACAGAAAGCAACGTTTTGTTCCGACGGCGTTTGTCGACGGCCTGACGCCCAATATGCAGGAGATGGCCGGCCTCCTCGGCCGAAAGCATGCCCCGGCACGCTGCACTAGCTTATCGCGATGCTCAATCTCGCGGACGAGATCGAGCGCCTCAGGATCGAGCTCCGCTACTGCTGTCCCGATGACACCGACATCCGTGAGCACCCGTGCCAAGGTGCCGAAATCGGTCGGTGCCGACATAGCTTCGGCGAGCGTGGCCTAGTCGGCCCGTTCCGCGAGGCGCTCGATGACATGAGCCGAGCGCTTGATGAAGGCGTCGCGGATAGGCGACTGCCGTCCGAACGCGTTTTCCGGAGAAGACCGAGCCTTGACCATGACGTTCCACCGGTTACTTTAGTATGAGACATGGGCATTCTAGTTACGAAGTAAACCTATAGGGGCTCCCAGTTCAAAGGTCGTTCGTGTCACGCCCCGGAAAGGGGGCAAGATAAAAGTAAGAAGGTCTCAAGGCATCTGGATGCGATCGCACGCTCCCGATCGGCCGGGGCGTTCGAGCGCCTGCCGGTCATGTCTCTTCAGCCAGTGAGTCCATTTCCCGTGATAATACGTCATCACTACGATCAGCAGGAACGGGACACCGGCATAGCCAAAGAACCCGAGCATAGTGTGAAATGCGTGGTGGTTGCGCGTGAACAGCCACATCACGCCGCTAAACAACGCCGCGATCAAAAACAGGCCGGAAACGATGCCGCACACCCAAATGAACAGGGCTCCCATAACGAAGCCGATCGCCGCGAAGAACGAAGCCACACCCGCCAGCAGCACACCTAGCAGTTCCGCAGCCATTCGCCCGATCGTGCGCATTGGTCCGACCTCTACTTTTGAGGAGAAATACTCCGATCCATCCGGTTTGCCGAGCTGATCTGCACGCTCACTGAGTCTCAATATTGGGAGCGTATTGAAAATAGACTACAGTCTCAGCCGTGTACGGGTTCGGTGGGAGCTGTTTAGCCTCTTGCCTCACAGTCGCCAGCGTAGCCAAACGAACGTTTTTAGCCAAGGCGGGCACCCTATTACTAGCATAGTAACGGGACACATAGCCGTTTGCGAACCCTCGATTGAAATCTCCGGTATTGTAGGCGCTGAGCGCAGCCTGAAGGGCCGCCTGGCCTTCGCCATGCACCCGCACGGCTGCTGCGTAGTCGGCCGTGAGGACCGCAGCGCCCGCCCGAATGTTGGTGCACGGATCATTCAGCACCTCCTCGACGGTGTAGCCGAGCGCCGGCAGATTGCGGCTGTTCACCTGCATCAAGCCAAGATCGACACTGTATCCCTGCGCGATATAGTTTCGGGCGAGCATCGCCGTTTCTCGGGCGTCCGCGGGTCTGTGCGGCCGCGTTGCCTGGCCGTTGACGTGAAGGGCAAGCGCGTCGCCGCGGCTCTCCACCTCGATAACCGCCTCGAGCGTCACCGGCGCAATATTTGCCGCGCATGCGAGGAGTGCAGCGGCGATCACTCGACCACCCAGGTCGGACGCGCGACGCCCTGGATATTCGTCACCGGCACACCCCCGAAATATCGGCTGTCGAAGCTGCGCGGATCGTGTCCGGACAGAAGCCATACCTCGCCGGCCGGAACGCTATAGGCGCCCGCGGGGACCGGCCTCAAGGGGCGGCCGGCGCTGTCCTCGTCGAGCGGTGCGCTTTGGGCGATCGGCTCCCCGTTCACTGCAATACCAAGAGCCGTGACCGTTACCCGGTCGCCGGCCACCGCTGCTACGGGCTTCACCAGCGGCTCGCGACCGCCGGGGCAGGCACCGGCCGGGATGTAACCCCGCTCGGCCGCCTCGTTGAGGGCGGGGCTTTGAGGCAGACAGACGCTCACGATCTCGCCTCGCCCGATTAGCGCTCCCGGCGCCTCGACCTGCCAGATACCCTGGGGCATCGAGGCCGTAGCATTCACGCGCAAGCCGACCACTCCCGCCAGCGCGATCCCCAGCATCAGCGCCCCGCCGGCATTCATAGCGAGCCAATAACAGCGGCGTGACCCGTTCTCGCTTCCCGGGCAGGTCATCCGGTGCGGAAGACCATCGTGGGCCGGAATGTTGAGCCGGACGGTGGAGCCGGTATCGCCGCTCGGCTGGCGAATATCGGGTCCAGGAAGTAGAGGATCTGGGTGCCGGCGATCGGCGACTCGCCGGCGACGAACACGACCATCTCGCCCGCCTCGAGGATCCGACCGTCGCCGGCTTTGACCGGCTTTTTCAGCTTCATGATCTCGTCGGGGGTCACCAGCGGACGGCTCAGCTGGTGATAGGTCCGGCTGACGTTTCTCAGTGGCCCGAACCGCGTCCCGCTTTCGGTCACGTCCTCCTTCACGATGGTCGTATTGCCGGCCATCTCGGAAACCCACTTCGCGGTACTCCATTCGTTCGGTGCGTAGATGATGCGGACGTGGCAATTGGCGGTGATACTCTGGTGCTCGCCATAGGCCCGGAACATCTGCTCGCGGTCCTGCGCCGCGAGAAATGCCTTGATCCCGTAACCCGCGCATTTCGGGAGCGCGCCCTCGAGCAGCTGCATCCGGCCAAGGGAGGGAAACTCGTCCAGCATCAGCAAGAGCCGGTGCTTGTGCGGCATCACCGGCTGGCCGTCTTCGAACTTCAGCTCCACGCCCATCAGCACGCGCATCGCCATAGTCAGCAGCAGCCGCACCACGGGCCGCAGTCGTTCTTTGTCGGCACCGCGCGTGACGATATAGAGCGAGACCGGCCGCTCGAGGCTCATCAGGTCGAACAGCCGAAAGTCGCAACGACTCGTGTTGTGCCCAACAACTGGGTCTTTGAACAGCAGCAGACAGGTTTTCGCACTGCTCAGAACGCTTCCTCGCTCGCGCGCCTCGCGGTCGAGCATGTCGCGGCCGGCCGCCGCGACGACCGGGTGCGCCCCCGTCACGAGATGCCGGTTCGTCCGCATCTCTTCCCAAAGCTCGTCCGACTTCTGATCCGGGTTCGACAACGCATGGGCAACATCGGCGAGACTCGCCGTCCTGCCCTCAGCCCGCGCCTGGTAGAGCTCGTGCAGGATCAGAGCGGTAATGAGGTCGAACGAGGTCTTGCCCCAGTGATCCGCGGCATCGATCCCCTCCCCTTTCGGGTCGCACAAGGCGAGCGCGATGTTCTGCGCGTCGGCGACTTCGTGCGGTGTGCCGAGGCGCACCTCCTCGAGGAAATTGAAACCGGCGCTGCCGGCGACGGCGCCAGGCTCCCAGCGCACGACCACATTGCCGGCGTGCTGTGCCCGCCATCCGGCGGTCATTTCCCACAGCTCGCCCTTTTCGTCGTAGACAAGGCAGCTCGACGACCAGGAAAGCAGTGTCGGCACGATATTTCCAACACCTTTGCCGCTGCGCGTCGGGGCAATGACGATGCAGTGCTCGGGACCGTCGTGACGGAGGTAATGCGTGCGGCCTCGGGCGTCCGTCCAGCCGCCAATATAGGCACCGGAGCTGGGGTGATCGCGGCGAGGCAGTAAGCCGTTCCGGCGGATCTCGAGCTCGGTCTGGAAGCGCGCGGTTCCGTGCACGCCCTCATGCCTGATCGGCCGCCGTCGCCGAGCCGTCGAGATGCACATGACCGCGAGCATGCCGAGTGTGGCAATGGCCATCAGCGTCGAGTCGACAATCCGGAATGTGGTCTCGGCGTGAGCCGCCCATGGCGCTTCTTGCCATTGCACCCAGGACCACGGTGCATAGATGTGCCCGATCCAAGCCGCACCCAGAGCCGGATGGTAGCCGACTCGGTACGCGACAAATTGCGTAGCCGCGCTACTGATAGCCGCGGCGCCAAGCATCAGGGCCGGGATTCCGACTAGGGCGCGCTTGTGAACCCCGGCGCCTCTTTCAATCTCGGCCCCTTTCATCCCCCTCGATCCCCCTCTTCACGTCACGCGTTATAACATGTACTGTATTTCCCGGTTTATCGCCGGGCTCAAGCGATTTTGTCAGACCGTTGCAGTTCGCTCGCCGGTGCCGCTCGAGCCCTTGATCGGAAAAGGCGATGTCCAGGCCTTCGCGGCCGGCCACCGTCGCCGCTTGAAGCCGGAACTCGTCCGTGCCGCGCACGACGAGTGGTCGATCCCCGAATCGCTCAGCCGCCAACGACAAGGCGAGCAACGTCGCACCTGCTGTAACCTGGTCGACGCGGACATTGCGGGCTTCGTCCGTCACGACCCCGCCGTCTGAGGCACGGTAGATCACTCGGCCGTCCCGCTTCACGACAGGGCGCAGCTTCGGGAAGATAATATGACGGACCTCGGCTGCCTCTTCGGCGTCAACGAGTTGCACCGCGACCGGATCCTTCCGCCGCATCCGGGTCCGCAGCGCTGCTAGGGCGGCGACGTTGCCGCACGCCGCCTCGACTTCAAGATATCCCTGCCAGCTCGGAATGGGATGTCGGGCCCGAAGCTGGCGCCGTTCCTCCGCCTCCCGTGCTAGCCGCCGGGCGCGGTCCTGCTTTTGTTTTGCTATCAGATGCTGAAAAGACTGCCGGCGCAGCGCGCCTGAAAGGCCGTTCAGCTTCTCCTGCCGGAAGCGCTGCCGATACCAGTCCTGCAGCTTGCGGCGGTACGTGAGATGCTGCTCGCGCAGTGCCTTGGCAGCGGCCTCCCTGCCGGAGATCGCCGCCTCGCGCTCCCGCTTGAACGCGTCGTAGAGCGGCCCCGTCCGCTCTGGCCTGTCGTACCGTGCTTGTGGTTGTTTGGCCTCGGCTTGCTCCCCCGGCGCCTCATAGGGACCTAAAAGCTCCGTCAACGCCTTTATCGAGAGGCCGCGATCGACATCGGACGCTTTGACGTGCAGCCGCCCGCTGCGATCGCCGATTACCAGGCCGGCACCGCGCGGTTTGATTGCGAGGTCATAGGCGCTCGCTACCCGGTGCAGCCCTTGCCATCCTTGGCCGCCATCTCGAGCGTTCAGCAATGCGGTTCCGGCATTCTCCCGTACCCATTGCAGAAAGGAAGGGTAGCCCTGAAAGGCCTCGAAGTCGGCAGCCCTGCCCCGCGCCTTCTTCGCCTTGCCTCGCTCCGGAGTGTGATTGTCTTGGATAAGCCCGTGCTTCACCTCGAGCTCGGCGCAGGCCTCCTGCAATCGGAAATGATCCCGGAACGGCTCAATGTTCCGGAATGTCTGGGGATGCACCTTATTGATCGCAATGTGCATGTGCCAGTTGTCGGTATTCTGGTGCACCGCCGAGACTCGCTGGTGCTCCGCGAAACCGAGCGCCGCGCATAGCCTGTCCTCGATATCGGCTAGCTGCTCGCGCGTCGGCCGCTCGCCCTCGGGGAAGCTGACGACGAGGTGATAGCTTTTGTCGGCTTGGCTGCGGGTGTTGCGGGCTTGGGTTGCCGAGATCTCTTTGACCGCCCAGCCAGGATCATCGGATTGGCAGTTGCTGACCCGTGCCCAGGCGACCTTTTCGCCCTGATGCGCCGCGTCGAGCACGTAAGCACCGAGCCGCGACCAGCTTGCCGGATCGACGCCCCCTTTGGCGTTGAGGACGTAAGCCCCGAGGCGCTCAAAATCCGAGGCAGCTTTCTCGCGGACGATGCGCTTGGCGATCATATTCGCCCGGCGATTTCGGCCAGTCGGCCCTGCAGCTCCGCGATTCGGTCGAGCAACAGGCGAACGTCGAGCTCCGGCGCCCCAATGCCGGGCCGGTCCGCCAGCCACAATTTCAGGAGGCCGCCGAGCCGGCCCTGATCGCCATTCACCTTCGCCAGCTCCACGACCGCCGCGTGGTCGAAGCTAGAGCGAATCGGGTGGCATAGGCCGGCGGTGCGCAGATAGGCCGAGACGGACAGTCCGGCGGCCTGCGCCCGTTCCTCGATTCGCGATCGTTCACTGGCTGACACGACTACCCGAAGCGGGCAGCGCCGGTCTCTGGTCTCATTCGTCATCGGGCTTCTTCTGCTTCACCGTCGAGCCGCGGGCGAGTAAGGCGCCGCGTTGTTGGCCAACAACGCCTATCCTGCCATCCAAAGTTTGGACGAACTCGTCCCCACTCGTCCTTACTCGGGTGGACTTGTCCCCGGTCGCGCTTCCGCACCTGAGATCGGACAAGATCAGACAAGTTGGCACAAGATTGCTCAAGTTGAGAGGATGTGGCGGCTAGGTAATCCAACGCTCACATGTTACAGCGTGTATCTATGGGGGAAAGATGTTCGGTAAAGATCGAGGGAGAGGGCTCGCCAGTAAGCGGCAAGCCGGCGCGGGTACCATGGGGTGCCGGCCGAATCGCTCTGTTGGCCCGGCTCGACGCCATTACCTCGGACCTCACCGCCGGTTGGCCAATCACGGCGATCTACAAGCGCCACATGGCAGGACTCGGTATCAGCTATAGTGGCTTCTGCAAGCTCGTCCGTCGGCACGCCACTGAGGCCAGACCCGAACACCGGGAGCCGGCGGTGCCGCTGAGCGATACGAGCTCCGCGGCGCCGAATCGTTCCGAGGCAGTTGCGCCGACGGTTCCGGCGACACCAGTCGCACCACAGGACAGACCACCATCCCATGCCGCAGATGAGCAATCTCGACGAGGCACCTTCCGATACAGCCCGATCGCCAAAGAAGGAGAGATCGACCGGCTCTTCGGATCCGGCTTCTTCGCCGGAAAGAAATAAGCCGATGCGCAAGGCGCATTTCGTGCTCCAGGGCAAAGGAGGCGTCGGCAAGACATTCGTCGCCAGCCTCATCGCGCAATACCTGACCGAGCGTGGCGAACCAGTCGCCTGCCTCGACACCGATCAGGTGAATGGTTCCTTCCAGGACATCACAGCGCTTGGAGTTCGCCCGGTGAGCATCCTCAAGGACGAGAGCGAGGAGATCGACATTGCCGAGATGGACGGGATGGTCGAACGCATCCTAACCGAGGATAGCCATTTCGTGGTCGACAACGGAGCGACGTCGTTCGTGCCGATGAGCCGATACCTGGTGCAGGACGGCGTCGTCGACGCGATCAACGGCGCCGGTAAGCGAGTTGTCGTCCACACAATTGTCGCCGGCGGCCCGGAGCTCGTGCACACCGGTCGCGGCTTTCACGCCGTGGTCCGGCAATTCCCGCCGGAAGTCGAGATCGTGCTGTGGCTCAACGAGCATCACGGCGAAGTGCGCGGCGCCGACGGCAAAGGATTCGAGGACACGCCGGTTTATCAGGAAGCGCGGCACCGTCTGATCGGCACGGTCCGCCTGCCCCGGCTCAACCCGCAGACCTTCGGAGCAAACTTGACCGCGATGCTTGCGCGGAACATGACCTTCGCCGAAGCCGACTGTAGCAGCGATTTCTTCGCCATGGCCAAGCAGCGGTTGCGGCAGATCAAGCGCCCTATCTTCGAGCAGATGACCCCGATCGGCTAATCGAAGCAGCCTGATGGAACGCGACCGCCTCATCGCCGAGATCGCGAGAGAAACTGGTATAAGCCTCGATCGGGCGGATCCGCTCCTCGCGGCCGCGACCATAAACCGAATCTTGCTCGATGAGGCCCGGACCGAACTACAGCGCGCGGTGCGGACCTCGGCGGATCAGGTCTCGGCGGCTTGCCTCCAGCAGATCGAAGCGGCAAAAGCCGCGGCCGCGGCGCTGATCACCGACGCCGGGGTGTGGTCGGCGGAACGGCTCAGAGAGGCCGCGGCCGAGGCCAGCAATGCCGTGATCGAGCGGATACGGGAGGAGACCGCCAAAGCACAGCGCGCCGGTCGCGTTGCCCTCCTCGCCGCTTGGGCTGCTGCGGGCATCGGCGGCCTCGCTGCCGCCGCAACGGCCGGGTTTTGGTTAGCCAATATCGGCCATGGCTGACCTGGAGGCAGCCTGCGCCTGCGCATACGAAGAGTCGTCCCAGCTCTTGTGGGGCCACTGCGCGCTACAAGGCCTCGAAGAGGCCGTTGCAGCCGATCCCACTGTTGGCCGCTCCGCAGTGGCCGAAATTGCGCCTGTCGTAGTAGAGGTCGTGCGCGCGAGAGCCGTAACGTTGAAACAACGGTATAGACGGTGGCCATGATTGCCGGCCACCTCGCACTAATCGTCGCTGCCGTGTTCACGGGCGCCGCGGTCTACGTCAACGTCGTGGAGCAACCCGCACGTCTACAACTGGACGACCGCGGCTTGCTTGCGGAGTGGCAGCCGAGTCACAAGCGCGGCTTCGCCATGCAAGCACCGCTGGCCATTCTCGCGGGCATCCTGGGCGTAGCGGCCTTTTTTGCCAGCTATGACTGGCGATGGCTTCTTGGGCTGCCGTCATCGTCGCGAACTGGCCCTACACGCTGCTGGTCATCGTGCCGACGAACAAAAAGCTTATGGCGACTGCGCCAGAGCCGCCGGGCCTGAGGCTCGACGCACAGTGGAGCACTGGGCAGTGCTCCATGCTGGGCGCAGCGCACTCGGTGCAGCGGCGGCTCTGATCTTCCTTTGGGCCTTATCCTGACAGGTAGGCGGGCAAGTCGGCTGACAGATTTGTCCAACGACCTAGCTAAGCTAGCTCGTGCGCTCTTAAATCGAGTTGTCGAATGTGGTTTGGTCAGGGGGTCTGCTTTGCCCCCGATGGCGGCCGATGCGCGGGCATTGCGGACCGGCAGCTCAGTGCCAAAACCGGAACTCCCTTTGCCGTCTTCTGCGGCAAGGCGGCGCTCTCAACGAGCTTGCGATCGGCCAAGCATATCCCGATTGAGGAACGACGATTCAGTTACAGAATGCTGGCTTCTTCGGCGGCTTTCTCGAGGGTCTCCCAACCGGTGGTGATGCCCGGTACAAAGGCCTTGCATGCCTCGCCCTCTAGAACCGCTTTGCCGGCGGGGCGAGCCGCTTGCCTTTGAGATCTTGGACCGTGGTAATACCCGAGCTAGCATGGGTGATAAAATGCGTCGTGAAGTTGACATCAACGTCCCGCATCGCCACTACCTGACAGGGGTCTTGGAGACGACGTTTTATCTTCACATAGGCCAGAGGAGCATTCCACGCCAGACCGATCTCGCGTTTGACGAAGGCCTCGACCAAGGCATCGTAGTCTGCATAAAGCACCCAGTCGAGCTCGATGCCGTACCGGCGAAAGTGCGCTTGGAGTCCTCGGAATAGACTGATGTAGGTTGGCGATGCCGCCCCGCCAAGCCTGACCATAACGACCTCCTATTGCTGTAGCATACTGCAGGCGTGCAAATAAGAGCATGCACCTACGCGTGCATGCTCTGAGGGGAACGACGACATCGACTGTCGCTCACCCACCTGTATAGGCTTATCTGTGGGTGCTCGCAGCGTCAGAGACCCTCGGAGGACACCTTGCCCTATGCAACCTCCAAATGGGCATGCGTAAGTAAGTTCCGTGTCTCTCGCAGGTTATCGCCTTTACCGAGTCCTCAGTCCGGAGAAAGCGATGATGTTTAGTTCGGTCTAAGTGGTCTCCTGAAGCCCAGTCACATCCTTGCGACACAGCGAACCGGTGAGACGGACCCTCGCTGCGATCAGCCCTCGCAGCCAAGTGCTCCGACTGAGATCCTCCCTCTGCTTGTTGCCGGGATCCGGCCTTCGATCTTGCGGGCCAGATTCGCCGAAACTACGCGCTTTGCCACGGCCTCGTCAACGAGGCGACCGGCGGTGGGCCTCGGGACCTTTTATGCCCCAACAGAAGCTGAACGGCCCCCGCAGGTTGCCAGTGCGTCGGTAGATCGAGAGCACAGTGCGCTACCTCGGCATTGAGGTCGACGACGCTTTCGCCATAGCCGAATAGATTAAAGTCTCAATTACAGGGGCAAAGTCGACTGGCTTTGCCCCTGTAATCCTCGCTGGAGTGCCACAAGCAGAAGGTGACGGCTCAGGCTGCGGCGTCCGCTAGCTAACGCAGGCGGTACGGCGCGCGGTGGCGATGTTGGCTTCTCCACAGCTATTACACCCCCGCGGGCTGTCCCGCTAGGGAGCTTCAAAGCTTTTCAGGTGTGAGATAGTTCACACACGGTCGGACAAAGTGGTGTATTTCTAACCATAAAGAAGGTCAGCAATCCGGCCCAGTCGGTCGCATGGGCGGAATGCTAGGCGATGGATGCGCGGGCCGAGACGCGGAAAAAAAGCGCCAAGACCATCGCTCAAGGCACCGACTGACGCTTTTGCTGAAAAGCGAGAGTGCCGAGTGAAGGGGAGACTGCGAATGCCGATAACTCTGACGCGACGCCGGTTTCTAACCACGCCTCCCTTGGTCGGGGTCGCGGGCCTCGCGCCGCTTTTGCAAGCGCTGGCCGCCGAGGGCTCTCTTGAAACGACAACGGTGCAGCTCTCGAAGGACTTCGCGATCTGCGAGGCACCTCTCGATGTGGCTTATGAGCTCTTGCGCGCCGAAGGCTTTACCGACATCCGCTATGTGGATACCTCGGCGGACGAGGTCTTTGCCGCTGTCGCGCGCCGCAAAGTCGATTTTGCTCTGGATTTTCCAGTGCTTTTCGTTCCGGCGATCGACTCTGGCGAACCGATCACTGTGCTGGCCGGCGTCCATGTTGGCTGCTTCGAGCTGTTCGCGAGGGACGACGTTCGCTCGATCGCAGACCTGAGGGGCAAGACCGTTGGTCTCAAGGCGAGCCCGCCAGCGCTGCTCAGACTGATGGCTGCGCAGGTCGGGCTCGACTCTGCCAAGGACATTCACTGGCTTACCGCCGCCGAGCCTTCTTTCAACCCGCTGGATCTGTTTGCCGAAGGTAAGATCGATGCCTTCCTGGGGTTTCCGCCGGAACCTCAGGAACTGCGCGCACGGCGTGCCGGCCACGTCATCCTCAGCACGGCCGTCGATCGTCCATGGTCGCAATATTACTGCTGCATGGTGTTGGCCAATCGCGAATGGGTGCGCGAATACCCGGTTGCAACCAAGCGCGCACTGCGCGCGATCCTCAAAGCGGCCGATCTGTGCGCCACTGATCCGATGCGTGTTGCGCGACGCCTTGTCGATGGCGGCTTTACCGGTCGGTATGACTACGCGCTCCAGACACTGAACGACATCCCCTACAATGATTGGCGCGAATACGACGCAGAGGACACGCTCCGCTTCTACGCTCTGCGGCTCCATGAGGCCGGCCTGATCAAGTCGAGTCCTAATAGGATCATCGCGGACAGCGCAAATTGGCGCTTTTTGAACGAGCTCAAACGCGAGCTGAAGGCGTGAAAACAAAAGGACGGGAGATTTCCGATGCCGATCATGCAGACCCGACGCCAGTTTCTGACGGGGCTCTCGCTAGCAGGCGCCGCTGGCGCACTGCGCGCTCCGATGGCGCTGGCCACGGAAGGGGCCCTCGAAACCACGAAGGTGCGCTTTGCAAAGATCCCAGGTATCTGTAATGCACCCCAGTACGTCGCCGAAGAGCTGCTGCGTGCCGAGGGATTCACTGATATCAGCTATGTGGGTCTGGTCGCAGCGGGCGCGCCCGCGGTCAGCGCGGTGGCGCGCAGCGACGCCGATTTCACGGTGACATTCGCGGCACCGCTCGCCATTGGGATCGATAGCGGGGCGCCCATAACGGTGGTCTCGGGCGTGCACACGGGCTGCTTCGAACTGTTTGGGAATGAAAACGTGCGTAGCATCGCCGACTTAAAGGGAAAGAGCGTCGGCGTCCAGGGCCTTGGATCGAGTCAGCACGTGTTCACGGCCGCGATGGCGGCCTACGTAGGGCTTGATCCAGCCAAAGATATTCACTGGGTCATCAACCCGTCTGTCAAACCGACCGAGCTTTACGAGAAGGGACGGATCGACGCGTTCTTAGGCTTTCCGCCCGAACCACAGGATCTGCGTGCTCGCCATGTCGCCCGGATCATCGTTAACAGCGCTGCGGACCGGCCGTGGTCGCAGTATTTCTGCTGCATGCTTGCTGGCAGCCGCGATTATGTCAGTAAATATCCCGTCGCCACCAAACGAGTGCTGCGCGCTGTCCTCAAGGCTGACGACCTCTGCGTCAGAGAGCCGTCGCGCGCCGCGCGACGGATGGTCGATAGCGGGCTCACGTCCCGCTACGATTATGCCCTGCAGGCGTTGAGCGAGATCCCCTATGACAAATGGCGGGAGTACGACGCCGAAGATACTCTGCGCTTCTATGCCTTGCGGCTGCATGAGGCGGGCATGGTCAAATCTACTCCCAACAAGATCATCGCGGACGGCACGGACTGGCGCTTCCTCGACGAGCTCAAACGCGAGCTGAAGGCATGACGGGATCAGAGAGGTTTCCAATGCCGCTGACGCAGACCCGACGCCGTTTTCTGACCACAGCAGTTGCCGCCGCCGCGGGCCTTGTGGGCACGGCGCGAGCGCTGCCGGCCGAGGGCGCGCTAGAAACCACGAGCGTGACCCTCGCCAAAACCCCGGCGCTGTGCACTGCGCCGCAATTCATCGCCGAGGAACTGCTGCGCGCGGAGGGTTTCACCGAAATCCGATACGTCGAGACGATCGCGCCCGAAATTCCGAGCGCGGTCGGCGCCGGCAAGGTCGATTTCAGCATGGCCTATGCCTCGCAATTCGTTGCCGCGATCGACGCCGGCGAGCCCGTGACATTGCTCGGCGGCATCATGGTCGGCTGTTTCGAATTGTTTGGCGGTGACAAGGTCCGCAGCATCGGCGATTTGAAGGGCAAAACCGTCGGCGTGCAGGCGATCGGCTCGCAGCCGCACACGCTGGTGACGTTGATGGCCGCCCAGGTCGGGCTCGACCCGAAAACCGACATTCGTTTCATTATCGACCCGAAACTGAAGCCGATCGAGCTGTTCGCTGCCGGCAAGATCGACGCCTTTCTCGGCTTCCCGCCCGAGCCGCAGGAATTGCGCGCCCGCAAGATCGGCCACGTGCTGGTCAATACCGCATTGGATCGGCCTTGGTCGCAGTACTTCTGCTGTCTGATGGCCGGCAATCGCAAGTTCGTGCGCAATAACCCGGTCGCGAGCAAACGCGTGCTGCGGGCGATCCTCAAGACCACCGATCTGTGCGCCGCCGATCCCGCTAGTGCCGCGCGGCAGCTTGTCGATCGCGGTTTCGCACAGCGCTACGACTACGCGCTACAGACGCTGAACGACAACCCATACGACAAGTGGCGCGAATACGATCCCGAGGACACGCTCCGGTTCTACGCGTTGCGGATGCGCGAGGCGGGTTTCATCAAGTCCAGCCCGCAAAAGATGATCGCCGACGGCACTGATTGGCGCTTCCTTGACGAGCTCAAACGGGAGCTGAAGGCGTGAGCGGCTACAGGGAGGAAGAAATTCGATGCCGATATTGCGGTCTCGACGCCAGTTTCTGACCACACTCTCTCTGGCCAGCACTGCTGGCCTCTTCAGGTGTCCGCCGGCGCCGGCGGCGGAGGGTGGCCTCGAAACGACGACCGTACGCATTGCCAACGTCCCCGGCATCTGCATCGCCCCGCAATACGTCGCCGAAGACTTACTGCGCGCCGAAGGCTTTACCGATGTCCGCTACGTGCCCCTGGCGCCAGGCAGCAACTCGCCCGAGGGGATCGCCCGCGGTGAGGTGGATTTTGGTGTTAATTTCGCCTCTGTGCTCGTCGCCGGGCTCGATCGCGGCGTCGAGCTGACGGTGCTCGGCGGCGTGCATGTGGGCTGTTTCGAACTCTTTGTCAACGACGGCAGCCGCAGCCTCGCCGAGCTGAAGGGCAAGAGTGTGGGGATCACGTTCCTGGGCTCGCCCGGGCATCTGTTTCTTGCCGCCATCGCTGCCCATGTCGGCATGGATCCGGGCAAGGATCTGCGCTGGGTGACGAGCGAACAATCCGCTGGGCCGATGGAACTCTTCACTGCTGGGAAGGTCGATGCCTTCTTAGGCTTTCCGCCCGACCCGCAGCAGCTGCGCGGCCAGCAGATCGGCCGAGTCATCCTCAATAGCGCACTCGACCGGCCGTGGTCGCAGTATTTCTGCTGCATGCTTGCCGGCAACCGCGGTTATGTCAGTAAATATCCAGCCGCCACCAAACGGGTACTGCGCGCCATCTTGAAGGCCGCCGATCTCTGCGTGAGCGAACCTGCGCACGCCGCGCAGCGGCTCGTCGATGGCGGCTTCACCTCGCGGTACGATTATGCGCTGCAAACCCTGAATGAGGTTCCCTACGATAAATGGCGCGAATACGAGCCCGAAGACACGGTCCGGTTCTACGCCCTTCGTCTGCACGAAGTCGGCATGATCAAGGCGAGCCCGCAAAAGATTATCGCCGACGGGACGGACTGGCGCTTCTTGAACGAACTCAAGCGCGAGCTGAAGGCGTAAGGACAGAAGAAGGGAGATTTTCGATGCTGATGATGCAGAGCCGACGCCAGTTTTTGACCACGCTGTCGCTGGCTGGCGCCGCCATGGCGCTGCCGTTTCGGCGCGCGGCGGCGATCGAGCCGCCGCCGGAGACTACCAGCGTCCGGCTGGCGAAGATCCCGGTCATCTGTTTTGCCCCGCAATATGTTTGCGAGGCATTGTTGCGCGCCGAGGGGTTTACCGACATCAGCTACGTGGATACTACCCCGCTGGGCCTATTCAAAGAGCTTGCGCCTGGCAAGTTCGATTTCGCTTCGAACTTGTCGCTTGATTTCATCACGGCAATCGATGGCGGCGTGCCGATTACCATCCTTACCGGCGTGCACGCCGGCTGTTACGAGTTGTTCGCCCAGAGCGACATCCGCGGCGTCGCGGACCTGAAGGGCAAGAGCGTCGGCATGCTCGGCACGACCTCGCTCGTCGCGACATTGGCGGCCTATGTCGGGCTGAACCCGACAAAGGATCTGACCATGGTCAACGATCCCGCCGCCAAGCCTTTCGAACAGTTTGTCGAGGGCAAACTCGACGCGTATCTGGTGTTTCCGCCGGCGCCGCAGGAGTTGCACGCGCGCAATGTTGGCCATGTGATCCTCAGGACCGCCGTGGACCGGCCCTGGTCGCAATATTTCTGCTGCACGCTGGCCGGCAACAGGGAGTTCATCGCCCGCTACCCGGTCGCTACCAAGCGCGTCATCCGGGCCTTGCTTAAGGCGGCGGATTTGTGCGCCAGCGCGCCCGAGCAGGCCGCACGGCTGATCGTCGATGGCGGCTTTACCGAGAACTACGACTACGCGTTGCAGACCTTGAACGAGAACCCCTACGGCAGCTGGCGCGACTACGATGCCGAAGACAGCGTCCGCTTCTATGCTCTGCGGCTGCACGAGCTCGGTATGATCAAGCGTGACCCCAAGCGCATCCTCGCCGAGGGGACCGATTTCCGCTTTTTCGACGAGCTCAAGCGCGAGCTGAAGGCGTAGGGGCCCCGATGAAAATTTCGATGCATCGAGCTTCTCTCAATTATCGTCACCCCCGCGAAAGCGGGGGTCCAGGGGTGCCACACGAGAGGCCGCTCTCGCGATTCTGGGTGCCTGCTTTCGCGGGCACGACGAGAGAGGCCCTCAAGACGGGAGGAATTACCCTCCTTTTTTCATTTGCGCTGCTGGCGATCCCGGCATTAGCGGGGGCGCACGAGGTCGGCGGTGACAAGCCGCTGCCAGTGATCGGACCAGCGCCGCAGTTCACATTGACATCGCAGAACCGTAAGCCGGTGGCGCTCGCCGAGTTGCGGGGCAGGGTCGTCGCGGTCACGTTCATTTATACCGGGTGCCCGGACATCTGCCCGCTGCTGACGCAGAAGATGGTCGACGTCCAGGACGAGTTGGGGGCGGATTTCGGCGCGAAGGTCGCCTTTGTCTCCATTAGCCTCGACCCAGAGCACGACACGCCGGAAGTCTTGAAGGACTATGCCGAGTTCTGGGGCGCCAAGCCCGAAGGATGGAGCTTTCTGACCGGCTCACCCGAGGCGGTCCGTGACGTGACGCGCCACTATGGCGTATTCTTTGCGAGGAAGGAGGACGGTTCGGTCGATCACACGCAGCTCACCACGCTGATCGATGGCGATGGACAGATGCGCGTGCAATATCTCGGTGCGCGCTTCGATCCGGAAGAGTTCCGGCAGGATCTGCTGAGCCTCGTGGATAAGGAATGATATCGCTCAACACCCTCCTTGTCGGCCCGGTCGCGCGCCTGCCATGGCGTGTCCAAACAAAGCTGCTGATAGCGTTTCTCGCGATCGTCGCCCTCTTGATCGCACTTGGAGCGGTCGGGCTCTACGAGTTGAGTGGTGTCAACCGGCAGACCGAAGAGCTGATCAAAAGCGAACGCAAGATCGCCGCCTATCGCCAGGTGCAGCACGACACGACGAGCCAGCTCTACAGCATCTCTTCGGCGCTGCTGGTCTCAGACGAACGCACTTTGGACAGTGCACTGCGGCAACTCAATCAGTTCGGCTATGACCTCGAGCGGCTGCAGTTTGTCGCCAAGGACGAAATCAAACTGCTCGGCAAAGTCCGGCAGGAATATGACCGCTTCATTGCCGTCGTGACGCGGGTCGTCGAGCTGATCCGCAGCGGGCATGTCGATGAAGCTCGGGAAGCGCAGCTGAAAGAAGCGCGGCCGCTCGCGAACCAGCTCGAGCGCCTGACCAACGAGCTCGTCAACAAAGCCGAAGCGGACGTTGTCGCGGGCATCGAAGCGAGCGGCGAGGCCTATCGTACCTCGCGGACGATCGTCATCGCTTTCGTGCTCGGCGCCATCGCCTTGGCGCTGGTTCTTGGCCGCACGATCTCGTGGTCGCTGATCGGGCCAATCCGCGAGATCGACGCGAGGCTGAGCGAGATCGCTGCCGGCGATTTCAGCCAGCGTGTGGCGGTCGGCAATCGCGACGAGTTGGGCGCGTTGGCGGCCAATGTCAACCGGGCCTCGGAGCAGCTTGGCGATCTCTACCGACAGCTCGAAGAGGCGAGCGAGCACAAATCGGCTTTTCTCGCCAGCATGAGCCACGAGTTGCGCACACCATTGAACGCGATCATCGGCTACAGCGAGATGCTCTACGAGACGGCGCAGGATGAGGGCCAGGACGAATTCCTCCCCGATCTCGCCAAGATCCGCGACGCCGGACGGCATCTCCTGGGCCTCATCAACGAAATTCTCGATCTGTCGAAGATCGAGGCGGGCAAGATGGAGCTTTATCTCGAAGAGGTCGATCTCGGCGCATTGGTCGAGGAGGTGCGCTCGATTGTCGAGCCGTTGGCGGCGGCAAATGCGAACCGTCTCGACATTGTTGCTCCGACGACCGTCGGCGCATTCCGCACCGACCGGACCAAGCTCAAGCAGAGCCTGTTGAACCTCCTGAGCAACGCCGGCAAGTTCACGCATGAGGGCCGGATCGGGCTCGAGGTCAGACCCAGCGACGATGAAATATCATTTATCGTTAGCGATACCGGCATCGGCATGACCGAGGAGCAGCAGAGCCGGTTGTTCCAGGCTTTCAGCCAGGCGGACATTTCGACGACCCGGCAATACGGCGGCACCGGGCTCGGTCTCGCGATCACCAAGCATTTCTGCGAGATGCTGGGCGGCAGGATCGCCGCCGAGAGCACTCCCGGCCGGGGCTCCACCTTCACGATCACATTGCCCGATCGCGGCCGCGTTGCCCCCGACGTCGCGCCGCTTCCCGAGGGCGCAGAACATGCGCCTCTGGTGATGATCGTCGACGATGATCCGAACGCTCGCGATCTCCTAGCCGCAACGGTGCGCCGGGAAGGCTATCGCGTGGTCGCAGCAACCGATGGCGAGACTGCGCTCACGTTGGCGCGCGAGTGGCATCCCGGCGTCGTCACGCTCGACGTATTGATGCCGCGCATGGATGGCTGGGCGGTGCTGACCGCGTTTAAATCGGATCCGGAGCTCGCCGAGATCCCGGTCATCATCGTGACCGTGCTGGCCGATCGCAGCATCGCCGTCTCGCTGGGAGCCGCCGAGTTTCTGACCAAGCCCGTCGACCGCGCGCGCCTAGCCGCTGCGATCCGGCAATATGTCTATGGCAGCGGCATCGTTCTGGTCATCGATGATGAGCCCGAAAGCCGCAACATCGTCCGCCGGCACCTCGATAAGCTCGGCTGGGAGGCCGCCGAGGCCGGGGACGGCGCCGACGCGTTGTTGTGGCTGTCGCAGAACCCACCTCCGGCGCTGATTCTCCTGGATCTCCTAATGCCCGGCATGAACGGCTTCGCCTTTCTCGACGAGATCGCAAAACGTTCCGAGTGGCGGCGGATCCCGATTGTGATCTTGACAGCAATGCCGCTGGGCGCGGCCGAGCGTGAGCTGTTGGCCGGGCGCACGCGCGAGGTGATTGCGAAGGGCGCCGATGATCTCGGCCAAGCGCTGCGGCGGATATTGGTGCGGCTGCCGAAGGCGGCGGAAGTCACCGCCGCGGGCTAAGGGGACGCAAGATGGCCAAAATCCTGATCGTCGAGGACAACGAGATGAATCGGGACATGCTATCGCGCCGGCTCATCCGCCGCGGCTACGAGATCGTTATGGCCGTCGATGGCGAAGAGGGCATCACGGCGGCGAAAGCCGAGGCCCCCGATCTTATTCTGATGGATATGAGCCTTCCGGTCGTCGACGGGTGGGAAGCGACGCGCCGGCTGAAGGCCGATGCGGGCACCCAGAGGATCCCGGTTATTGGGCTCACCGCGCACGCGATGGCGGGCGACCGCGAAAAGGCCATCGCGGCCGGCTGCGACGATTATGATACCAAACCGATCGAACTGCCCCGGCTGCTTGAGAAGGTCGAGGCGCTGCTCGGCCGCAGTGGCAGCCCCTCGTGAGCGGCGCGCGGTTCGAGCACGCGGTTGCTGCCTTTCTGCGGCAGGAGTTCGGCGCCTCGGTCGCCGCTATCATCGGCTTTGTCGATATCCTCCTCGAGGACGCCCGCAAGCAAGGTCTTGAAGACTTTGTCCCGGATCTCGACCGAATGCGGCTCGCCGGAGCACAGCTCGCTGCGTTCATCGAACAGGCTGTGAACCCGCGCATCCAGCCCGGGAAGGGCGCAGTCGATCGGGCCCGGCTGCGCCATGATCTGCGCACGCCGCTTAATGCGATCAAAGGTTATGGAGAGTTGCTGGTTGAGGAGGCGCGCGGAGACGGACGCGAGGCGCTTTTCGACGATTTGACCAAGGTGCTCGACCTTGCCGACCGTCTGCTTGGGGAAATCGACAAGATAGTCGAATTTGCCGGCGATGGCCTGGAGACAGTCGGCAATGTGTTACAGACGATCCGACCTCTCGGTGGCGCGGACATTACCGATCGGCACGCAATAGCAAGCCCGATCCTGGTCGTCGACGACAATGCCTCAAATCGCGAACTCCTGTCGCGGCGGCTGCGGCGTGAAGGGCACTCGGTGATGGTCGTCGAGAGCGGCGCATCGGCACTCGAGTTGGTCGCCACCGAAAGCTTCGATCTTGTGCTGCTCGATCTGATGATGCCGGGGCTGAGTGGCTTTGAGGTTCTCTGCCGCCTGAAGGCCGACGAGTGCACCCGGCACATTCCGGTCATCATGATCTCAGCGCTTGACGAGTTCGACAGCGCGGTTCGGTGCATCGAGGCCGGGGCAGAGGATTATTTGCCGAAGCCGTTTAATCCAATCCTGCTCCGTGCCCGCATTGGCGCCTGCCTCGAAAAGAAACAGTTGCGGGATCGCGAGCAGGCCGTTCTTGAGCAACTACGGGTGGAGAAGGAGCGTTCGGAGGCGCTTCTTCTCAATATACTACCCCGCACAATCGTCGAGCGCATGCGGCAGGGCGAGACGGTGATTGCCGACCGGATCGCCGAGGCGACCATTCTTTTTTCTGATCTTGTGGACTTCACGTCGATCGCGGCGAAGCGCTCGCCGGAGCAGACGATCAAGCTCCTCGGCCTCCTCTTCTCGCGGTTCGACTTACTCGCCGCACGGCACCGGATCGAGAAGATCAAGACCACCGGCGATGGTTATCTGGTCGCAGGCGGCCTTCTCGACACGCGGGCGGACCACGCAGTGGCGGTGGCGGAGATGGCGCTCGCAATGCTTGAAGCTGTCGAGAGCGTCAGTCAGGCCCTCGACGAACCGCTCCGGCTGCGGATCGGCTTGCACACGGGACCTCTCATTGCCGGCGTCATCGAGACCCACAAATTTGCCTACGACATCTGGGGCGACACCGTAAATACAGCAAAACGCATGGAGACTTATGGTCTTCCCGGACATGTTCATGTCTCCGCAACGACTCGCCGGGCATTGGGCGACGCGTTCCGATTCGAGCCCCGCGGCGTCCTGGACATCAAGGGCAAAGGATCGATGGAGACCTATTTCCTGTATCACGACATTTGACGAGCGTGCGCCAAAGGTCGACGGCGAATGCTTTGGCAGATGGCTGGATTTCCAATGACTCGACCGCGAGACGGTCACTTAGACTGGCAGCGCGCCACCGCCGCCTGTTCCGCTATCCGTTCCGTCTGGCTCTCGCTCATGAGTTCGCATCTAACGTATAGCTATTGAATTCCCGATGTGAGGGTACTCACCAGGTCGTCCTCGCCCCATTCATGAGCTGCGGTCATTAGGCCGACGAATTTTTAGAGCCGAAGGTCCGAATTGGGTCACGGGCGGTAAAACTGGCAGGGCGTATATGTTCTCCGAATTGCCCCAGGTAGCGGACATTGTCTCTTTCTCGAGCCGCGCGAGGGGTTCTTCTCTCCCTAATCATTATTTCGATTGCCTGGAGCCGAGCGATTGAAGGTGTTTCAAAACCTAGGAATTGTTATTGTTGTAATTGATAAGGGTGACCTAGAGAGAATAAGTAAAGGGGCGAACTTCATTACAATGTTGCGGAGCAAATATGAAAAGATCCGGCTTGATCTCTTAAATGAGTTATCCAAGGATGGCTTAGTCGATTGAGGCATAAAGCCCCTTCGCGCCTTTTGTCTTGCACAGTCGGTGCTGTCAGAACTCCCAGCTCTCCGGCACGCGGTTGAAGGTGGCATGGCCCCGCAGCCTCGCCGCAAGGTGCCATCCTCGATTACGATCGCGTCTTCGGCGATGTGCGATCCGATGCGTCCCGAAAGTCAGGTTCGCAGTCGACTCGCCGCTGGAGAGAGCTGGATTCGAACTTCCAGTTCCGCACCGAATAGCAACGCCTTGCGTCGTCTGAGATGAGTCCGATCGGTCCTCGGCAGAGTCACCGAGCAGCTGGGTGCCACCTGACGAGGCCGCCGGACGGTCCGGGCGCGCTCTCGGGCGGTGCGCGCTGGATATGTATCGGTACGCTGCACGTGGTGTCGCCGGCTTTCACGGCGGGAGCATGGCGTTACCAGCAGGAGAACCACCAATGTCGATCGAGATTATTCCGACGGGCGCCGCGCTCGGCGCCGAGATCCGCGGCGTCGATTTGGCCCGATCCATCGACGACGAGACGTTCGCCGCCATCGAGCGCGCTTACTATGACCACGCCGTAATCTTCTTCCGCGATCAGCATATCACGCCCCCGCAGCAGGTGGCCTTTACCTGCCGTTTTGGCGAAATTGAGTTCAACATCTTCGGCGAACGATGGAGCGTGCCAGGCAGTCCAGAGATCGTCGTCGTCTCCAACGGGACCGAGGATGGCCGTCCGATCGGCGTGCGCCGCGCCGGCGAGAACTGGCACAGTGACATGTGCTATGCTTCACGGCCGCCGCGCGGGACGATGCTTTATGCATTGGAGATTCCCGAGCTGTTTGGTTTGGCGCTGGGGGACACAGAATTCGCCAGCACCGCCGCGGCGTGGGATGCCTTACCGGAGCGCATGCGGCAGCACCTCGACGGGCGCCGCGCGGTGTTTGACTTTGCTGGGCGCAAGCGGGCCTTTCCGCCCACTCAAGCGGAAGTAGATCGCTACCCGCCGGTCACCCATCCGATCGTCCGGACCCATCCCGTAACCCGGCGCAAATGCATCTATGTCATGCGCGACGATTGCACCGGGATCGAGGGAATGGAGGAAAGGGGAGCCGAGACGCTGATCGCCGCACTTGCCGATCACATTGTTAAGCCGACCTTCGTCTATCGTCACCAATGGCGGGTCGGGGACCTGTTGATGTGGGACAACTGCACGGTGCAGCACCGGGCGATCCAGGACTATGACCTGCCGCAACGCCGGCTAATGCACCGAACGACTATGGGCGGCACAGTTCCACTGTAGGGACGAGTGATAATCGAGCTGTTCTATACGTGCATGAGTGTCCGCTCGCCTCACGCGGCGACTTCGCCAAGAGATTGGGCTTGACCCGCCGCGAGACGCGGGGGAGGGATGGTGCGGAATTCCATTGGGGCCCCGGAGAGCTCCTCAGTTTACGGCGGGCTCGACGTTTCGAATCTGCCTTCCTCTAGCAGAGAGAGCCCGTGTCCCTCAAAATGCGATGAGACCTCAGCCCAATGCTTGGCTCAGATCCACAATCAGGTCGTCGGGATCCTCAATCCCGACCGAAATGCGAATCAGCGCGGGCGTGATCCCCAGCCGCAACCGTTCTTCTTCCGGAATGTCCGAATGAGTCATCGCGGCAGGATGCGAAGCGAGAGTCTCCGTACCACCCAGGCTTACCGCGAGCTTGATCACTTTAAGCCGATCCAGGACAGCAAAGGCTTCGGGCTCACCTCCCTTCACTTCGAAGCTGAAAGTCGAGCCCGGACCCTTGCATTGGCGCTCAAAGACTGGACGATCGGGATGGCCCTCCGGCAAGAATCCCAGATACCAGACCGACGCGACCTTCGGATGAGTATTGAGGAAGGCTGCGACCTTGCACGCGCCTTCCGCCGCGGCCGTCATTCTGAGCTTCAGGGTCTCGAGTGACCGCATCAGCAACCAACCGGTATGCGGATCGCACATCGTGCCCAGGATCGTGCGCATGCCCCGGATCGGTTCGAGTAGAGCCGCCGTTCCCGAACATGCGCCGGCAATCAGGTCGGAATGACCGCCGACATATTTAGTAAGCGACGTGACGACTAGATCAGCACCATGTGCCAGAGGGGTCTGATAGATCGGTCCCAACATCGTATTATCAACGATGATAACCGGCCGATTGCCGTCCGGACCGGGGAGGGCGGACACGATCTTCCGGGCACGCTCAAAATCCACCATTCCGTTTGTCGGGTTTGCTGGTGTTTCGATATAAAGTGCCGCAATTGGCCCCTTGCCGCGGGCCGACTCGACGGCTTCTTCCATCGCCCTGTTGCCGCCCTCGCTATGAAAGCCGATCGAGGTCACACCGAATTGCGGCAGGATCGTCTTCAGTAGGAAATCGGTGCCGCCATAGACGGGACCCGAATGGATGATCACCGTGCCCGGGCGCGCATAGGCCCAGAGCGTGGTCGAGATCGCCGCCATGCCCGAGGCGAAGACGAGACTGGCCTCGGCCTGATCCCAGATAGCCAATCGATCCTCGAGCATTTCGAGGTCGGGATTGTTGATCCGGCTATAGATCAATCCGGGCTCTTCGTTCGGGCGCTTTTGCCGCAAGCCGTAGGCGAGCTCGAAGAATTCTTTTCCGTCCTGCGCCGATCGAAAGACGAAGGTCGAGGTCTGGAAAATCGGCGGCTTGAGAGAGCGCTCGGACAGAAAAGGGTCATAACCATAGCCCATCATTAGGGTTTCCGGTGACAGTGCGCGATTTCCAAGAAATCTATTGTGACTGTCTGTCATGAGCGTCGCTCCGATTTGCATTTCGAGACGAAGCTAGGAACACGCTGTCGTCCCTCCAAGAACTCCGACTCGACCG
>Ga0306920_100000645_pt1 | contig 41077 bp, 37 predicted proteins | sample flu12Cox44000170_FD_204666 | JGI IMG/M metagenome (GOLD analysis project Ga0306920, IMG submission 204666) | Lab enrichment of tropical soil microbial communities from Luquillo Experimental Forest, Puerto Rico - flux4day.12C.oxic.44.000.170 (v2)... | ecosystem: Environmental > Terrestrial >... | reverse complement strand
CAATCTCTTCGCTCGGGAGAGGAGAGAAAATGAGTACGTGTAAGGAAATCTCGAGGGCCTGCGTGCTGGCTTTGTGCGGCATGGCAGGGTTAGCGCCACACGCGGGTATTGTCAAAGCGCAGGAGCAGGGGGCGGGGCAGGTGGAATCGCGTGACATTGGGAATGCGGGAGCGATGCGATCCGCTGATGGCGACCGGCACGGACTGCCTTTGGGAGTGTTTGCCGTGGTTGCTGGAACACGCTTTCTGGTGAAACTGGAACAGGATCTGAACACGAAGACGCTGCACCAGAATCAAACCTTTCAGGTGCGCACGCTGGAGCCGCTTGAGGCAGGTCAAGGGATTTTCTTGCCCTCAGGCGCAACCATTAGGGGCCATGTGAGCCGCGTCGAGCCTGCGGGCACGACGGGGCGGGCGAAGGTGTGGCTGACCTTTGACGAGATCCAGACGAAATTCGGGCGGTTGCCGATTGTGGCGGAGGTGATTTCGGTGCCGGGGGATCACAGCATCAAGTCTGGCCCATCGCAAGAAGGAGTCATCGAGGGCAGGAGCAGTACTCAAAAGGACGCAGCGCAAGCAGCCGCGGCGGGCGCGGCAATGGGGGCAGTCAAAGGCGTGAAAGATAAGAACAAGAAGGAAGCTGCGGAAGGGGCAGCTCTGGGAGCGCTGGAGGCATACTTGATGGAAGCGGGCCGCGGGCAGGAACTTGATCTGCCGAAGGGGGCAAAGCTGGAGTTGGAGCTGGGGCGGACTTTGTATCTGGTTAGAGAGTAACTGTGAGAAGGCAAAGAAAAAACGCTTTTTACACAAGTGTATGTATCGAGGGGAATTAACGGAAAATCCTTTGTACCTGCGGATTCTAACGGAGTTATAGGTCATGTGTTTTGATAGTGTTGTGCAAGCGCGGATTCTGATAGGGTTGCGGGCGTGATTTTTGCAACTGGGATGGCAAAAAGGTTTGGGTGCGAAAGCCGAATAAGAAATCTTTCGAAGGCATCTCGTAAAAAGATAAAGGGTCAAAAAGAGAGCAGTAAGTACTTCAGTACTTATCAATATGAATTCTATTAATTTACGCTTGGGGATCAAGCTCCGCGGCTGAACGTTACTGCTGCGAAACCCTTTCGGCACGAATCTTAAGTCTTGCCCATAAACATCCGAAGAGCAGACGCCTCGGAAGGCGGCCCCCACACAAGCAACCCAGGGAGAAGTCCAAGGGCACAGGCAGGAGTGCCTGGCCACCAGAATGGGGGCATCCCGACCAAGCCAGGGATAAATGCCGCCCTATAAGCGCGGGAAAAATCTGGGCCCCGCCGTGGCCGGAAGCGAGTGCTGAGCGCTTGGCAAAGCGGGAAGGGGCTTGTTACAGTCGTTGCACCCGCCTGGAGTCCCCGCATTCGCGGCAAATGATGAAGCGAGGCGAAAGCACATGCCAGAGGATACGCGAGCGGTACGCACGGTGGAAACCGGAGAACGCAAAGACCGCGTGCTGATTGTCGAAGATGAAGACAACGCACGGAAGGGATACGAACAGCTACTGCAACGCTGGGGGTACGAAGTGCTCGGCGTGGCCAGCGCGGAAGAGACACTAGCAAAATTTTCAAATTTTCAACCGGACACGCTGATTGCCGACGTGGAATTGCCGGGCATGAACGGCCTGGACCTGCTGAAACAATTGGGCGACGACCTGCACGACGTGCCCGCTATTATTATCACCGGCAAGGGCAGCGAAGAGCGCGCGGTGGCGGCGATTGAAGCGGGAGCGTTCTGGTACATCGAGAAACCGCTGAAGGGGCCCGTACTGCGGGCGCTGCTGGACCGGGCACTCAGCAAAGCGCGCGACGCGAAGAACCTGGTGGTATTGCAGAGGCAGTTGCGCGAAGCGGGGCGGCTCGGCGAACTGGTCGGCGGGTCGAAGCCGATGCAGGATGTGATGCGCGTCATCGAGATGGCCGCGCCGAGCTCGGCGTCAGTGCTGATTACCGGAGAGACCGGATCGGGCAAGGAAATTGTGGCGCGGACAATCCACAAGCTGTCGCCGCGGGCCGGGGGACCGTTCGTAGCCATCAACTGCTCGGCGATTCCGGAAACACTGATGGAGAGCGAGATTTTCGGGCACGAGCGCGGTGCGTTTACAGGAGCGGCGGAGCGGCGCATCGGATGCTTCGAACTGGCGGACGGCGGAACCCTACTGCTGGACGAAATCGGCGAAATGCCTGCACCCACGCAGGCGAAGCTCTTGCGCGTGCTGGAAGACCGTAAGGTGCGGCGGCTGGGAAGCAAGTCCGAGACCCCCGTGGACGTGCGCGTGGTAGCCGCGACGAATAAAGATCCGGAACAGGCGGTGGCCGGAAACCAGATGCGCCAGGATCTTTATTTCCGGTTAAATGTGTTCCACATCCACCTGCCGCCCCTGCGCGATCACCGGGAAGACATTCCACTCCTGGTGGAGCACATGCTGCGTGATATCAACACCAAGCATGGGAAGAGCGTGCGCGGCGTCGGCGCCGAGGTGCTGGATATTTTCATGAGCCACACGTGGCCGGGAAACATCCGCGAGTTGCGGAACGTCCTGGAACGCTCCGCAATCATGTCCGAGAAGGACTTGATTTCGCGCTCGAGCCTCCCTGGGGAATTCGGCAGAGCGCCGACAAAGAGCCCGAGCGATCTTTCGACAATCAAGTTTCCCATTGGCACAACCGTGGACGCGATGGAGCGGGAACTGATCCTGCAGACGCTGCAAGCCACAGGGAACAACAAGACGCGCGCGGCGGAACTGCTGGGCGTCAGCCTGAAAACGCTGCACAACAAGCTAAAAGAGTACGGCAGCAGCGAACGAGGCGAGGGGGAGTCGTAAGGAGTGCTAAGGAGAGTCGGTTGGTTGGCAAGAGTTTTTGCGTGAATGGTTGAACCTAATTCCTCAGGGGCTAAAGCCCTTGGACTCGCTGACGCTTTACGGCGCGGCTGAAGCCGTGCCTTTCCGGGTGGCATTTATGAGATGTTTCTACGGAGTGAGAACCGTCGAGGTTGGCAAGGGGATTTGCGGAAAAGGTTGAAAAACCAGTTCCTCAGGGCCAAAGCCCGATTGAGGTACTGGCTTTAATGTCTGGCCTAAAGGTGCGACCCCCAAAGCCAAACACATTTTTTTTCAAAGATGAGACCGTGCTGAGGCTGAACCGAAAGCCTAGGGTGGATTCTCAAGAGGGTGCCAGGAGAATATGCAGCTTGGGCTGCGAGCCAAGTTAACGATGGTGATGACGGGGCTGGTGCTCCTGTCGGCGCTGGTGCTCTCCGGCGTGTTTCTTGAACTCCTGCTGCAACAAGTACTGCATGACACGGACCGGCGTGCCAATGAAGTGGCGCGCGAGGTCTTCGATTCCGCCCGCCACGCGCTGCAAGATGCCAAGGCAAAAGGAATGCGCCCAGCCTCGGACGATCCGGCAGAAACGCATGACTACGTGAAGCGGGCGTTTGAGATCAGCGAAGGGCTGTCGTCGCGGCTCGAAAGCGCGACGGATTCGCCGTCGATCTATGAGGTGTCGATTGTGGACCGAGACGGCCTGGTGCTGGCCTCTAGCGATCCTTCCCTTCCCGGAAAGACGGCACTGCGGCGTGCACCCTTTTCCCAACTGGTGCAGAGCCCCTTCGTCCGGCAGGTCCGCGTGCTGGCGGACAAAGCAAATGTGTACGAAGTGGACTACCCCTTTCATATACGAGGGACACCATTCGGAGAAGTGCGCGTGGCAGTGTCCACTACACTGCTACTGAACGATATCATGCCGCGACTGAAGCGGTGGGTAGCGATTGTGGCGCTGGCACTGGCGCTCTCGACGCTACTGGCCGCGGTGGTCAGCGGCAGCGCACTGGCGCCGATTCGGGATATTCTTGCGCAACTCGAGCGCATTTCCTCCGGCGTATACGACGCCCCGCTAGCCGCTGCGAAGGAGGGCGCCGAAAGCACCGATGAATTGGGGCAGGTACGACGGAAGATCACGCAAGTCGGGCAACAACTGCGCGGCGTGCACGAGATTTTCAGTTCTCTGCGGGAAAACATGAATTCCGTCATGGCAGGGCTCGAGGACGGACTGATTTTGTTTACCCGAGACGCGCGGGCCGTGATGGTTAGCCCGGCAGCGGAAAAATTCCTCGGTGCGCCAGCGTCAAATTTTCTGGGACGGTGCGTGACGGATATTTTTCCACCCGAACATCCGCTCTATCAGGCGCTGCATCTAGAGGGAGAAGAGTTGACGGAAATCGCATCCGAAACGGTGCTGCAGACACTGGAAGGCCAGCGGAGGGTGAGCGTCAGCGTGCAGGAAATTCAGGAAGAGGGACAACGGATTGGCGCGTTAGTGACGTTGCGCGACCTGGATTCGATTGAGAGCATCAATACGCAATTGCAGGTGAGCGAGCGCCTGGCTGCCGTGGGGAGAATTACGGCAGGTGTGGCACACGAGGTGAAGAATCCACTGAATTCGATGCGGCTGTGGCTGGAGAATCTGAAGGAATCGCTACCGCCGGAAACGGACGGGCCGGCACAGCAGGCAGTAAACGTGCTGGACGCTGAAATCGACCGGCTGGACGCGGTGGTAAAGCGATTTCTGGATTTCTCGCGGCCGATGGACGTACGGCTGGAACCCACACAGCTTGCGGATTTGTTGAAGGAGGTGCTGGAAGTGGCGCGGCCGCAATTGCAGCAGGCTAGCGTGCAGGTGGCGCAATTAATTCCGATCGGTGTGCCGGAGGTATTCGTGGATCGCGCGCTGCTGAAGCAGGCAGTGCTGAACCTGGTGTTGAATGCCGTGGATGCGATGCCGACGGGCGGGCAACTGGAACTGACGCTGAGCCGGCGAGGGGAAATGGCGGAGATTACGGTCGGAGACACGGGAAAGGGAATTCCGCCGGAGAACCGTCAGAAAGTGTTTCAACTTTTTTTTACAACGCGACCGGGGGGAAGCGGCATCGGACTGGCCAGCGCGTTCCGAATTGTGCAGCTTCACAACGGTTCGATAGACTTTACATCGGAGGTTGGCCGCGGAACGACGTTCCGGATCGAATTGCCTTTAGCCGCGTGAGCATGCCCATAACCAGGACACACCGCCCCATGGAGGGAAAACCCGTCGCGCAAAAATATCTGCTGCTGGCACTGTGCTGGAGCGTGCTTTGGTGCGCCGGATGCTTCACGCAAAAGAGCCCGGCGCATCACTTCACGAGCGCGGCACTTGCCCGACCCATCGTCCCGCCGCCGACCACAGTTGACGCCATGGCGGAGCCACCGGATATACCACTGGAATACGGATCGTTTCCGGTCCGGCTGGGCGGCGCTCCGCGCAATCCCCCGCCGCGACCGCGTGTTGCCCCGACTCCGGCTCCAGAGCCGGCGAAGGAAGAAAAACTCGCCGAACCCCTCATTTCGCCGGAGTTGAGCGATGAGCAACTGGCTGCGGCAAAGATCGAGACGCAACGCAGCTTGAATGCCGCCGAACAAAACCTTGCTCTTACGCAAGGCAGACAACTGAATGCCGCACAGGAAGATGTGACCTCCAAGATTCGCGGATTTGTGGACGCCTCGCGGGAGGCCATGAAGAATGGCGATTGGCCGCGCGCGAGAAACCTCGCGAAGAAAGCGGAAGTCTTGTCGAAGGAACTGTCGGGAAGCCTCTGAAGCGCGGAAGCGGCGCCCGCGCCTGTTCGGAGGCTTTGCGTTAGAATGGGCCCATGAACCGCTTTGACGTTGCAATCGCCGGGGCAGGCGTGATTGGCGCTTCCATTGCGTTTGAACTTGCAAATGCCGGTTTGCGGGTAGGCTTGTACGATGCGCGCGAGCCTGGCAAAGAAGCTTCCTGGGCCAGTGCCGGAATTATTTCTCCGGCTCCTGAAAATCAAAGCATGATTTCGTTCGTGCCGCTCAGCCGCGCCAGTGTCGCGCTTTATCCCGCTTTCATCCAAAACATTGAGAAACAAAGCGGGCGGAGCACCCGTTATCGGAGGAATGGGACACTGGAAGTGGTCCTGTCTGGAGATGCGCAGGAAGAATTGAGCACGTTGATTACCCTGCACCACGGACTGGGACTGAGGGCGGAGCCTCTCAGCGCGGAGAGGGCACGCGAGCTGGAACCGTGCCTGACGGAAGAGTTAGAGGCGGCGATCCTAAGGCCCGATGAAGGGAGCGTAGATAACCGCGCGCTGACGGAAGCCGTGCTTGAAGCGGCGCGAGGCAAGGGCGTGCAGATTTTTGCGGGGAATGGGGTAGAGGCTATCTGGCGAGAAAGTGACCGCTGCCGGGGACTGGTGCTCGAACAGGGCAAGGTGGAAGCCGAGTGGACGGTGGTTGCGGCCGGTTGTTTCTCCGCAAAGATCGAAGGGGCGGCTCCGTATGCGCCGGTGTTTCCTGCGAAGGGACAAATGGTGTTGATGCGTTGCGAGGGAGTGAGCCTCGAACACACCTTGTGGGCCGAGCACGTCTATCTTGTGCCGCGGAAGAATGGACAGATTCTCGCAGGCTCCACGGTCGAGCGCACAGGATTTGATCGCGACGTTACGATTGCGGGGATAAGGAAAATTCTCAATGCGGCCGTGGAGGTCGTTCCAACTTTGGAGAAAGCGCGGATCGAAGAAACCTGGGCGGGACTGCGGCCCGATTCGCCAGACCACCTGCCCATTATCGGCCCGACGGACATTGAGGGATTACTCATCGCCACGGGACATTTTCGCAGCGGGATTCTCTTGGCGCCGATTACGGCGAAGTTGATCCGGGAGTGGATCACTTCCCAAAGGGTGAGTGTGGATTGGGAGAGGTTAAGCCCGATGCGTTTTCTCGAAGCGGCACAGAGCCAGAGTCACAGCGCGTAGAGCCGCCTAGTTCTAAGGCGCGGGCTGCTGGACGATTACCGCGTTCGGCTGGCCGACGTGCGTATAGTGGATCTGATCGCCATCCAATTGCAAATCGTGTTCGAGGATGAGATCCATCGAGGATCCGCGCGAAAGCTGGGCGTCGGGTCCGCGCGAGAGCAATACAGCAGCGAGTCCGGCGACCCCGCCAATGCCCGCGCCGATGCCCGCGCCTTTGCCGCCATCTGCGATGGCGCCGATCCCCGCACCTGTAGCGGTCGTCGTGGCAATGGTTGCAGCGTCCTTGCCCTTGCCACCAGGACCGGTAATCTTGCCCTCGGAATCCGTTTTCGTCTGGCTGCTGCTATCGGTGCTATGCGGCTCGGCGTTCAAGTCAACCGTGTAGCCATTGGGAAAAATCAGGGTGTTCAGCTTCAAGCGAAGTTCGCCCTTCCCTTTAACGCGGCCTGGGCGCTTAGCCTCCGTAACTTCCCCACGCAAGTAGGAACCGACGGGCATGACAACTTTATTGTTGATGGTGATGGGAAACGAGGTGCGGAAGTACACGGAATCGCCAGGCTTGGCGGTTGAGGTAGAAATGCCATTCTCGAGAACAACGGCAATACGCGTGCCTGATGGCACAACGACCATCGTGCCCGTGCTGGCCGACGGGGACGGTGAGGCCGATGGTTTCGGCGAGGGGGTGGGTGCATCCTGCTGAGGACCATCGGGGGCCTGGGCAAAAGCGATCCTTGCCATGCCCAATGACAGAAACAGAAGTATGACCGTTACTTGAACTCGTAGGGCGGTTCTCACCGTCGATCTCCCTTCTGTCTGCTCCGATGCGCAGAACGTGACATTGGGATGCCCGTGCATCCGAGGAGGGGCACCCTGTGAGAAATAGTAACAGGTTAGCAGCGTTCCATCGAGAGGGACTTGGTTTAATTAATCGGAACGGCAACTATTCGGAGATGACGCCGGTAAGAATGAGGGGCAGGAGAGCAATGACCATCGGCGAAATGGCAACGCATCCAGCGACCACACCAGTCCATTTCAAACCGTTGGCCAGATGTTCGCCGGGAGCAACGATGGGTTGGGGCACGTCCTTGCGATCCCAATAATAGATTTTCTTTTGTCCCGTGATTCCTTGCGACAAGTAGAGACCATCCCGCTCGATGTTTAGGATGCCGCCGACTCTCGATCTGCCGTCCTTGAGTTCGCAGAGAACAAAGCGGTGGCGGTCGGCTCCAAGCGATTCGACGGCTTCGCGGAGGGCCACATCCTGTAGCGTCAAAAGGCGTTTGTGGGCCGAGTGGAAGAAAGAGGGACCGCGGTGAGTCCTGGGATGGGGAGTGGGGCGGGAGCGGACTCTGATTGTTCGATCACGGGTTTTTCTGGACTTAGCGGAGAAATTCCCTAGGGGGTCTCCTGACCCAAGGCAAGCGTGGGAAACGAGGCTATGAAGAGAACTAGGAAAAACTTGTAAGGAAGATTCCGCATGAGGCGCCTCCGATTGTTGCCCCTTGCTCTGGATGCATGGGAGCACGACAAGGACCGTGGCGGAAGGCAAGGGCTTTTCTTGTGGTGAGTCGCAAGACATTGGGAGGAAATGAGTTACCTAGGGCGCCGGCATCTCGACGGGGAACAACAAGGAGTCGCCCTTGTAGGACGCGACCCAAAGCCCACCTGAAATGGCAGCTGCAAGAGATTTCCTGCAGTTTGACCGCAGTCTCCTGGAGCTATAGTCTGTGGTTTTGAAGGGAGCGCGCGAATGGCAAAACTGGCGCTGATTTATGGCATGAGGCTTTTGCCAGTGGATGACCTAGGAGAGGTGAAAGAAGCAACGGTGGTGCTGAAGAACGGCCGGACGGCACGGGTGGCGATGCACCTGATTGAAGGATCGAAGGAGGAGATCGAAGAAACCTTCCGCCAGTCGATTGATGCGTTTTTTGAAATGTATCCGGAGATTTGAGGGTATAGAGTTTACGTTTGAGAGGCCGAGCGGAAACTAGGTGCAAGGATTTGAGGCTGAGATCCTTCGTCGCGGAAAAAGCACGCGACTCAGGATGACAGGTTTGCTCGGGGCGGATCAGCGATTGCCGAAATTTTCGGGGTCTTCGTTGGGATCGCCGAGGTTGTCGTTGATGAGCACGGTGGATTGCCCGGTCAGCTCGAAACGCTTTCGGCATTTGTAGCAGGCGACCAGGTCATCCAGGCGGACCATGAAGGAAGTGGCTTTGGCAAACTTGCGCCGGTCTTCCTCGCCAAAGCCGCGGGGAAGTTCCTTTTTCTTGCGGCAGACTTTCCAGCGCACGGGTGCTTCGAATTCGCCGCGACAACTGGGACAAACCAGCTTGACCTTGCGAGTTTCTTCCTTCTCCGTATAAAAAGCGCGTTCGTCCATTAAGCCTCGACCGCCTTCCCGTTCCGTTGGTTCATTGTAACAAATTCGAGGCCGAGGTCACGCCAGCGGGGCAACCAGTATCCGAGCGCGGCCAGAGTGTGGCTGCGGTCGCCATTCAGATGAAGGTAGTCGCCGTCATGGAGGCAGAGAACGTCGCCTGTCGTCGCCACACCCTTGGGTTTGTTCTTCGCTTTGTTCTCTTGGACGTGGGCGGCGACCGCTTTCATGCGCTCGATCAGCCACTCGGCGGGCTTTGGCCGCCAATCGCCAGGAAGCAGAGTCCACATCATCGTGCGCATGCGGTAGGCGTTAACGAGTTCACCGAGCCACGGGCTACGAAAACCAAAAGGAGGCCGGAACCATCGTGGTTCCTCCCAGGCGGCGTGAGAGATCGCGTCGCTACAACGCAGCAATTCTTCGCGCGTTTCCCCCCGGCCGCAAAAGAAAAGATTGGGGTGGGTTTCCGTGTGATTCCCGAGCACGTGGCCTTGCGCGGCCATTTCCTTGACCAAGGCCGGGCATTCGCGCACAAATTTGCCGACCAGGAAGAAGGTGGCTTTGGCGTTGTAGCGCGCGAGGAGCTCCAGCAATTTGGGGGTGATCGAGGGATTAGGGCCATCATCGAATGTCAGCGCAAGTTTTTTTGCGGAATCGGTGCAATACGTGGAAGGCCCGAACCATTGCGAGCGCGGGTACACGGCGCCGTAGGTGGTCACTCCCACCATGCCGGCGGCAATCGCCGGGGCCGCCATCAACCAGGGATTCATCGCTCGCTATTCTGCCACGACAGAAGGCGGAACGACGACTTTGCTCCTTGCGATCAGGCGGGCAGGCCGCGGCGCGATTTTAATTCGGTGAGGAGGCGTTCGACCGCGGAATCGCGGTCAATGCGGTTGAGTTTTTCGGCCACATCGTCACCCATTAATTCCACTTCGGCGGTGGCGGTGGCTTCGGTGAGGTGAACGCGTTCCTTTAGCCTGTCGAAGGAAGCGCTGTTCGAATTGTCGCCCAGGTTGGTCTGGGCTTTTGCGGCTTTGTTGAGGGCCACGCTGCGACGGTGGCGTGCAAGCAAAACGTCTCGTTTGGACTTGGCCTCGTCGAGTTTCTGCTCCAGCTTCACGAGGACGCTCTTCAGTGTCTCGACTTGCGCTTTCTGGTCGTTTACTTGTTCCTGAAAGCTTTGCGCGAGCCGCTGCCCGGTCTGGTAACGGTCGAGGGCGGCGCGAGCAAGGTCGTCCTGGCCCTTATCTACAGCGACTTCGGCTTTACGCATCCAGTCGTTGCCTATGTCTTCCTGTTCGTGCTGTTTTTTCTCCAGGATATGCTGATCGGCGATGGAGACCGCAACCTGTGTTTTCACCTGCAGATATTGATTTTCCATGTCGAGAATCACCTGCTTGATCATTTTCTCCGGGTCTTCGGCTCGGTCCACCATGTCGTTGAGATTTGCGCGAATCAAAGTACCAACGCGTTCCAAGAGTCCCATTGTCATTCTCCTTTCGAAACTAGAACACCGAGAAACACCGCGTGAGCGCCATGTTGATCTGCGCCCAGGCAGTGCTCATCAGCACCACTATCGCCAAAATCGTGATTCCCCAGTACAGCCCCTTCTTCTGTTGCAACGTGAGACGCATGTTCGTTTCCCCCATCTCGAACAAGTGGCCGGGGCGAGCGGCAAACTCGCCCCGGGCTGGTGTTTAGGCTTTGCCGGCGGGCGGTTGCGCCGGCGGTTTCGGCACGCTGTCTCCGATCATGCGCACCTTGCTGAGCAGCTCTGACATCTGCATGCCACTAAGCGCTTCGAAGAGCGCCGGCACCTGCGCGGCCATCTTGGTGATGTCGCCCGTGAGTTTGTGCGCACCGGCAGCATCGCCATTTCCGGTGGAGACGATGGTTATCTTGTCCACCTTGCTGAGCGGCTCACTGAGTGCGCGGACGACTTCCGGCAAACCGGTGATGAGCTTGTCCACCACGGCGGCCTGGTTGTATTCCTGGTAGGCTTCTGCCTTGACGTTCATCGCGCGGGCTTCTGCATCGCCCTTCTTGAAGATGATTTCGGCTTCCGCTTCGCCCTGCGCACGGATGGAGGCAGCGCGGCCTTCGGCTTCGCTCATCAGGCGCTGGCGTTCGGCGTTGGCGAGCGTTTCGATGCGCTGGCGCTCGACTTCGGCCTGCTTGAGGACGGTCGCAACGAGTTCGCGTTCGCGGCGATTGATTTCGGCTTCCTGCACCTTGACCTGTGCTTCGCGCTCGACTTGCTGAATGCGCACCTGCTCGAGCATGACGGTCTGCTGCTGACGGTTGGTTTCGATTTCGTAGGCCTTGTCGGCTTGCGCCTGGGCTTTTTTGCTGGTTTCGAGATAGTTGGCTTTCTTGATGTCGAGGTCGCGTTCGGCTTCGGCCTGCTTGGCAAGCGAGGCGGTCTCCGCGGCAACGCGTTCCTGGTCTGCCTGAGCCTTGGCGATCGCGGAGGCGCGAGAAGCTTCGGCGCGCTTGATGGCGATGTCGCGATCGGCTTCGGCGGCGGCTACTTCGGCGTCGCGCTTGATGCGAGCGATGTCCGGGCGGCCCATGTTGGTGATGTATTCGTTCTTGTCACGGACTTCCTTGATGGTGAAACTGACGACGTCGAGCCCCATCTTGCTCATGTCTTCAGCGCAGGTGGAGCGCATGCGGCCGCCGACCATTTCGGGTTCCTTGACGATTTGTTCTACGGTGAGCTGGCCGATAATGCCGCGGAGATGGCCTTCCATAACCAGGCGGATGAGGCCCTCGCGCTGTTCGGGGCGCTTGGTCAGGAACTGCTCAGCGGCGGTGCGAACCGAGACGGGGTCGGACTTCACTTTCAATTGCGCGACCGCTTCGACGGTGACGGCAACGCCCTGGTTGGTATACAGGCTTTGCTGGGGCGCCACGTCAAACGACATCAATTCCAGGGAGAGCTCTTTGCATTGCTCCACCATCGGAAAGATGATTGTGCCGCCTCCATTGATGATGCGAGTCTTCCGAAACCCGTAGACGATCAGGGCTTCGTGCGGGCCCGCCTTGCGATACATTCTGGCCGTCAGGCCCATAATGAGCAACACCGTGAGCACCGCCGAGCCGGCGATGATCCAGGCAATCGAAAACTCGTGCATACAAGCCTCCTTTACTTCTTCCCACGGAACTGTTCGCTGCGTTCTTCAGTCCCTTAAACTTTTTCCGCGGTGAACTCGTCCCACTTCTGGACGTAAGCAATTCCCTTCTCATAACGGCTGATGACGACCTCGGCTCCCTTTTCGATGGGAGAGCCATCTTCGCTGCGCGCGCCGGCGCTGCGTCGGACGCCGTGCTGAACGAAAATCACTTCGCCGGTGCCGTTGGCCGGAATGGACATGCTGACCGCACAGACGCAGCCCTCGTGGCGATAGTCCCAATCATTCATCTGGGCGTCGGTATCGCGCAGAAGGCGCGTCATGAAGCGGAAGACCATCCAGCCCGCAATCAGACCAGAGACCAGGGAAATGGCCAGGCTTGCAATGAACACAAGACTGGAGTGTTTTATCAGGATGTAACCCGCGCCCCCAAACCACGCGAGAAACGCGAGGATTGTGGAGGTGTTGAGCCAGGAAAGATGCGCTCCGCCCTTATGCAGGCCGCCCCCATGATGGTGCGGAGTGTGGAATGGCAGGTGCATCTTGAACGGCAGGTGCACATGCACAGCACTCGCAAGAAAGGACAGGACGCTCAAGGAGAAGCCGATCAGGAAGCACGCGAGATAGAAATCGGACCAGGACATACATCACCTCGAAAGCGACACCCCGTCGCTTGGCAACAGCCCCGTGCAGAAAAGGAAATCGTTAATTCCGAGCAGCCGGCGGGGGAAGACCCGTGCCTGTCAACACGCCCGGTTGTAAAACCTCCGTCAAGCGATCGGCTAATCCGGGAGTCCGCAAGATTTCGCCGAGCAACAGTACGGCGGCTCGTGAATCCCGGTTTTCGGCGATTGCCATCAGAGCCCGTTCGAGTTCACGGTCGGCGGCGAATTGCTCGGCGCCGGCGTAGAGCCAGGAGTCTATGGTGGCGTCTGCCACGCGCAAGACCGACTGAAGTCCACGCGTATAGCCAGCGGGGTCGTCCACGAGGAAACCAGGATCCACGCGGAAAAATCGCGCCAGGAGTTCACGAGAGGTGTTGGTCATGTGCGGGCGCGCGCCGCTCTCGATTTGGGAGAGATAGGCCTGGCTTAGGCCGCGGCCCAATTCTTCCTTCATTGCGGAGACGACTTCGGACTGCGTCATCGGCCGGTCGAGACCGCGGAGAGAACCTTCGATGGAGCGAAGGGAGCGAATCTTGTGTCCGAGAGTCATGAGAGGTCTCCTGCGTGAATATTGCAATGTGCTAAATATATATAGCAATATGTAATCTGTCAAGTGAAATCGTCTATGACAATAAGCCCATTGTATTCAATTATTTATTGCTTGGTTTGGATTGCACTGGCGACGAGTTGACTATTCGGCTTTGCGGAGGGACGGGAGGTCGATGCCGAGTTGCTGGCATTTTTTGTAGAGGTGACTGCGTTCGAGGCCAAGGGCGCGGGCGACGTTGGTCATATGAAAATTGTGGAGGCGAATTTCGGCAAGAAGAACCTCGCGTTCGAAGGCTTCCGAGCGTTCAAGGAGCGTGCCTTGCCGTGCGTCTATTTTGGGAACAGCTCCAGCGCTAGAATCACCTGCTGGTAAGGCGAGACGCACGTCTTCCGCGTTCACAGTGTCGTCTGCCGCGAGGAGGACGAGTCGCTCGACGATATTGCGCAGTTCGCGGACGTTGCCAGGCCAGGAGTAGCGGCGCAATTCCGCGATGGCCCCGCCCGAGAAGATTTTCTCTTTCCATCCGTTTTGCGCGGCCACCTGACGGGCAAAGTGAGCCACGAGGTCCGGGAAATCTTCCGGGCGTTCGCGCAGCGGTGGAAGAACGAGGGGAAAGACGTAGACGCGGTGATACAAGTCGCGGCGGAACTCGTTTTTTTTCACCAGATCGTCGAGGTTGCGATGCGTGGCCACGATCACGCGGACGTTGACCTTGATGGGTTTGTCGCCGCCGACACGCTCGACTTCGCCTTCTTCGAGGACACGCAGAAGTTTTGCCTGCATCGCCGTTGGCATGTCGCCGATTTCGTCGAGAAAGAGAGTACCGCCCTCGGCTTGCTCGAATTTGCCTGCGTGGCGCCCGGCCGCGCCGGTGAACGCCCCTTTTTCGTGGCCGAACAGTTCGGACTCGATTAATTCGGCGGGAACTGCCGCGCAATTCAGCGTGACGAAGGCGTTTTCGTGACGGGGCGACTTTTCGTGGATGGCCCGGGCCACCAATTCTTTGCCTGTGCCCGTTTCGCCGAGGATGCAGACGCGCGTTTCGCTGGCGGCCACGCGATCGATCTGCTCCAGCAGTTTCTTCATCGCCGTACCAGAACCGACCAGTTCGTGCTTGCCCAAGCGATGGCGCAGTTCACGATTTTCATCTTCGAGCCGCGTCAGGCGCAAAGCGTTTTCCACGGTCACCAGCAATTTGTCCGTGGTCAGCGGCTTTTCCAGAAAATCCAGCGCGCCCAGCCGCGTGGCTTTCACCGCCATTTCAATGTTTGCCTGCCCTGAGACCAGCACGATAGGCGTTTGTACGCCGGACTTCTTCAGTTCTTCCAGAAGCTCCATGCCGGTCTTTCCGGGCATGACCACGTCGGAGAGGATGAGATCGAATCGCTCGTTCTGAATCAACTCGACGGCGCGGGAAGCGTTGTCACAAACGGTTGCTTCGTGGCCGGCCAGGCGAAAGGCTCGCAAGAGGGAGGCCAACGTGTTGGGGTCATCATCAATGAGCAGCAGATGCGCTTTGCGTGGCACCGGAATCCTTTCGCTCGAGCTTCAATCCGACGCCGCGGCAGCTTTTGTGGACTCGGCCTCAAGCGGCGCCACTTTTTCCTTTTCCTTGAGGATTACCCCCGCCTGCCGCTTGGGCAAATCGATGCGGAAGGTTGCCCCGCGCCCTTCCTCGCTGGAAATGGAAATGGTGCCGTGGTGATCGCTGACAACGGACTGCACGATGGCCAATCCGAGGCCGGTGCCCAATTGCTTGGTGGTGTAATAGGGGGTGAAGAGGCGCGAGCATTCCTCGGGCGTCAGTCCCTTGCCGCTATCGGACACTTCGATGCGTACGGTATCGTCGCCATCGGTGCTGCGCAGCGTCAGCGCCCCGCCGGCGGGCATCGCGTCCAGGGCATTCAGGACCAGGTTTTGAAACGCTCGGTGCAGCAGCTCCGGATCCGCGTCAATTTCAGGCAGCGATTCGCTGAGGAAGGATTCCGTGGTGATCGCCGGCTTTCCTAGGGCGGTGAATTGGGGCTCAAACAGCCGGACGGCGTTGCGCAGCGCTTCGTTGACATTCACGCGTGTGAACTGTGGCGTGGGCATCTTGGAGAAGTCACTGAAGCGGCCGACGATGCTGTTCAGATTGGCAAGTTCTGCCTTCAACGTGGCGGTGGCTTCGCTAAAAACTTCCTGGAACTGCTCGGGTCCTAATTGCCGAGCACGTTGCAGATTTTCCACGGTGATCTGCAGGGGGAATAGAGGATTGCGCAGTTCGTGCGCCAGACGTCGAGCCAATTCGCGCCACGCTGCCACGCGTTCGGTCTGCACGAGCTTTTCTTTTTGTGAAGCAAGCGTACGAGTCATTTCGTTAAACGCGCCGGCCAATTGGCCGATCTCATCGTTACCCTTTACGTCAATCTGTGTGTCCCACCGGCCGGAAGCAACCTCGCGCGCGCCGTTGGCCAGCTCTTCGACAGGCTTGGTGATGCGCTTCGACACCCACCAACTGACCAGCAAGCCGATAAGGAGAGCCGCGAGCGCGACGACGGCCGCGGTCTGCAGGATTTGCTCCCGCAGGGTCACCAATTCCTTGCGCGAACTTCCCAAGAGCAAAACACCGAGCAGTTCGCCGTTTCGCCCGTTGAGCGGCATCGCATGAAAAGTTTCGGAGGCCGCGGGATCTGAACTCCAGTTGATGGTTCGAACCAGGCTCTGGGCGTCCGGCTGTTTCTGGACTTGCTCGAGGAAGGGCTGCAACAGATCGGCTTGCGGGACGGCCCCAGCGGCATCGGTCAGGGCCGTTGGAACAAAGCCGGGTTCCAGATTGCGATAGAGGAGCGCGCGCATCCCCGAAGGCAAAACTAGGGAGGCCAGAAAATTCTGATCCAGCCGGCGGCCACCCACGACGTACAGATTACGGTCGCCCACGGTCTGCGTGCGGACAGCGGTGAGGGCCAGCGCAACACCGTCCGGCAATTCTTCCTTCTTCAAAAACGCTGTTGCGCTATGCCAATCCTTGGTAGCGTTTACCCAGTCATTCTTGTAGCCGACGCGAGCCGGATACTGCGCCGAGGAAATCAGCGTGCCATCGGAATTGACGAACTCCACGAAATCCAGGCCGTGGTCCTGCGCGGCGCCGTTGGCATCGTGCACATACAGCGAAGCGTCGGCGTTGGTTCGCGCGAGGTCCAAAGCCATGCGCAGGGTGATGTCCGCGTTGGTGATGTTTTCCACCTGCTGCACGACGACCTCGCCGCGCTGGGCGAATTCCTTGTGGAATTGTGCCACCAGCGCTTCGGTGCGCTGCTGATCCATTTCCTCGAAAGATTTCTGCGTGTAATGGGTTACGCCGTAAGCGACCAAAGAGACCGACGCAAGGACGGTGATCACAAAGATGGCGAATAGTTTGCTGCGAAAACTCATGGCCGCGCTCCGGGGACTCGAACTGACTCTGAATTTCTGGGCGGTGGATTGTCGGAGGAAGGAACAGTTTCGCCCTGCTCCAGCCATACATCCGCGAGCCGCCATTCGCCCCAGCGCGCGGGCATCCAGTTCCGCACGTTCGCGGCAATGCCAACGCATTCGGGCAAAACGACGAGGGGTAGGACGCGACGCTCATTCAGAAGGCGGCGCTCTTCGGCGAAGCGTTGCTCTGGTTCGTTCAGGCCTTGGACCGTTTCGGGGCTCTCTTGAAGATGCAATTGCTTCACCATCGCTTCCAGCTCCGCGCGAGGCGAGAGCGAATCATAGTGCCAGGCGAAAAGATGCAACGCGGCCGGGTTCGCGGCGGTGCTCGCCATTCCGCTTGTACTTGCCGCAGTGTGAGGCATCAACTGGACAGTCAGGTTTGCTTGCCGCGCATTCACAGCTACACGCTCCCCCAGCAACTTCATCAGATCGCCGACTGCATCCACACGCAACCGCAATGGCTCCGCTCCGCCAGCTTTGTTCGCTGTAAGCGAAGCTCGAAGCTCCTTGGCGCGCTCCAGATTCAGCGGACTCTCGAAGAGAGAAGCATATCCCGAGAGCCACTGCGGCAAAAGGGCCGCTGTGGGGTCGGCTTGCCTTTGAAGCAACACGTTGGCCATAGTGTCGCGATCCATGGCCAGGGCCAGGGCCTCGCGCAAACGTTCGTCGGCGGCCGCCGGTTGTGCGTCATCAAAGCGCAGGGCCAGGAGGGTATCCGGCGCGGAACTCCAGACGCGAAGATTTTCCTGCTTCGCCTTGCGAACGAGGTCTGGAGCCAATTCGACGGCATCGGCTCTTCCCACCTGGAGATCGAGAAGTTGACGCAGCGGGGGAAGTCCGAGAGTAACTTCCACGACGTCCAAGAACGGCCGACCGGCCCAGGCTTCCTCGTTCGCGCGGAATTTCATGCGCGCCGGCTTGATGGCGGCCTGCGTTGATTCCGATGAGGCGGAGGGTACGGTTTCCGCGGCGTAAAACGGGCCGGTGCCGAGCAGCGTGCCATCCGGCTGAACGCGAAACACGAAGTAGCGTCCTGAGGCTAATTGATCGAGGAGATCCGGGGTGGAACGGGGAGCACGAATCGTCACGCCCGCTTCGGCGGCGGTGACCTGGAAGCCGGACGGCAGCAACGATTGGAGGGCGGCGGCGACGTCCGCGGGCGTCAGGGGCGAGCCGTCGGAAAATTTCGTTCCCGCGCGAATCTTGAACTGCCAGGTTTTCCACGAAACGTCATGCGACCATTCGCTGGCAAGCACGGGCTGAAATCTTCCGAAGTCGTCGAGCACTACGAGACGGTCGTAGACGAGGGTGGCAACTTTTTCGCTACCGCTCGCCGATAAGGAGCCGGCCTTCCATTCCCTAGGGTCGAGGGAGACGTTTGCGGCCTGAAGTTCCACGCGGAGCGTTCCGCCGTACCTGGGGCGCTTCGTCGCCCGCACGGCGCCCGGCGTCAGGAACAGAGTCGCCAAGGCTGCACTAATTGCCGCAAGCCAGCGTGATTTTGTAGACTTCATCATTCCCCGTTCGCAAATTTCTCGTCACTACCAGTGCACTGCCGGGATTCTGCTCTCCATTCATGCTTACGACGGGTCCAGGAAATTCGCTGAGCAACGCGCCGCTTTCTTTCCGCGAGGCTGCTTCCGGGACCACCTGAAGCAAATCCGCAGCCGTCCAGTCGGCTCCGTTGGCTTCCAGTTTCCAGCCGCTGCCGTCGCACGGAGAAAGAAGGAAGGTGGTGTTTCTCCAGGACTTTGCCGTCGTTTTTGCCATGCGGCACTTCAAATCCGAAGCGCCGCTCCAACTGAACTCACAACTTTTCCCGGGAAGAAGCACTTCCGCGCCGACTCCGCGAGAGGTCAACTCGCCGCGTGGATCCCGGGTAGCATGTGGATTCGCCGCGGCGAGCGAGACACTTTGTTTTACCGCTCCGCTGGCATCCAGCTTCAGGGCCGTCAGCTCCGAGTTGCGGTAAACAAGCAGGGCCAAGCCTCCCTCGGAATCGTTCCATAACGAAGACGCATCTACGATTCGGTCCGCACTTGCGAAGACCAGTTGCCGTTCAAGGCGCACGGACGCCACAGGTAGAGCCGTGGCGGGAAGAAGCGCGCGGTTCAGGGCCACGATGCGTACTTCCTCGCGGTCGCCGATCCTGGTGCTCGCGGAAAGCACCACTTGCGTAGGCGTTTCCGCCAAGCTAATTCGCAAAGGAGGGGCGTTTGCTTCGTCGGTCACGGTGATGTGCCCCTTCTCCAATTCCTGCTGAAACGTTTCTTTCCAACCGGTTCCCGTGGCCGCCGCGAAGTTCGCATCCTGATGCACTTCAAGCCTCACAGACCCATGAAAGTTTGGAATCGTGGCGACACGCTCCGCGAGCTGGCGCATTCCGTCTTCCAGTGAACTATTTTCGGCAGGCATGGCTAGTTCAGCGGTAAAGAACATGATCAACAGAGGCAAGGCGAACCGATGAGGGCGAACGCACAAACGCTCAGAATTTGGCAGCACGGGAATCCTTGTCGATGATAGCACGCCGCCGCCACCTCACTTTTTCCCGCCGCCAATCCGTTAATGAGCGCGATATTCCTTGTACAAATCAAGACGGTTCAACATCCAGATCATGATCTGGGTGAAGGCGAGATACTCATCCAAGCTTTCATCGGACACATTGAAGAGCGACTTGCGCCGCGCTTCCCGCACCCACTCGAAGTCTTCTGACTGCAAAGTTGCCACGGCGCTGCTGAGGAACGCGCTGTGGCCAGCGATTCCATAAATGGGCTCGCTCTCCGCCACGGCCTGGGAAAGCTGCGCCTGCGACAATTTTTTCTCGCGCATCTGCTTGTCGAATGCCGCACCGCGCGTGCTCATGGCGTCGTCAAATTCCTTTTGCGTGTGTGGCAAACGAGCGATAGTTTTCAGCACCTGCTCGCGGGTGAATTTTGGATTCGCGAAGTCCGCGGCGTTTGGCGGCTGGTATTTCAGGATCGCCTGAATATCATTACGGCGATAGTCTTCCTCAATTTTTCCGAGGCCGCTCCATTGGCTCAGCGCGGCAAAAGCTTCTTCGGTCATCTGCTCCGCGAGGAGGTGGGCGGCAGCGGCGCGTACGAAGGGTTCCGGGGCTTGCAACTCGCTGACCAAGGCTTTGGACGCTTGCGCGGTTGGCATGGCGCCGTACAGGAACAAGGCGGAGGTATCGGCGTCGAGATCCAGGGAATGCTCGGAAATGTGAATTGCAGCATTGGGATACCGCAAGAGTTTCGCCGCCAGCGGCTGGATGTCCACACCAGCCAGCGCCAGGGCCAGAGACAAGGAGAGATAATTCGCCGGGTCCGTTTCCTGAAAGTCGGCCTGGGTAATTGAGTCGCGTATGAGACTCAGAGCCTCCGGCGAGCGATCGAGTTGGTAAAGAACCTCGCCCGCATCAAACTGGAAGCTATGATCGGTTTTCTCTGCGGCCAGCATTTCTTTCAGGCAGCTCGCGCCCAGCGGTCCGGCCGCTTGCACTGACTTCCAGAATTCGTCCAACTCCTTGCCCTTCGCGGCAATTTCGGCTTCGGCCATTTGCGCCAGGTGGAATCCATATACTTTGGATTTTGTCGCGCGCAGGTCCGCGCAGGTCCGTGGCTTGTCCTGGGAAGGACCACCAGGACGCGCAGTCAACAAGCTCACGCAAGTCACCGACGACACCGCCGCCAACAAAACTCGCCGCAAACGTCACCTCGCTGCATGCTTACTATGCTAGCCCGAGTTCCTCGCAAGGTACAATTTTGCTTCTTTGTGGCGGTTTGCAAGACATGCAGGTTGAGATCCTTCGGCGACCCTCATCAGATCGCCGAAGGACGACAGCGTCGCCCTTTGTGCTTGGTTCGTGAAATTCATGCTGGAGGAGCCTCAGTTGAGTGTTGGAGTTGTGATGATCTCGGTGCGTGCCGGGAGCCAGACCATTTCGTGGGCGGTTCCGGCGGTGGGAAGCAGCCAGCGATAGCGGCGCAGGGTGATGCGGTAGGTGGTTTGGCCGTCGAGGGAATGGAAGGTGTAGACCGCCTTCATCGGGGCGCCTTTCTCGCGCTCCACGGGCTGGGAGGCAAGGTCGTACCCGTAGCTTGCCGATTCCGGAGCAACGCGCTGCAAAGTTGCCGAAGCGACGGAATCCGGGTTGCGGCACCAGGTGTCGTGGCCGGCGTTGACCCAGCGCTGCAGGCTTTCCACTTTCGCTCGGTTTACGGGATATTCCTTTACGACGCGGCGGTTTTTCGGCTGTGCCTGTAGCACGCGCGCGGAGCTGACTCCGAGGAGAACCAGCGCAAACGCGATTCGCAGCACGGCAAGTAGAATGGGCCTCGTCTTGTGTACCATTCTGTTTTTTGTGTTTCCGTTCATGGCTTCCTCCTGATGAATGACCAACTGCGTTTGCCCGAATTCTCTTTGTCCTGCGGCGCTTTGTTGCTTCTCTGCATTTCTGTAAGGCCTTCTATTGGCGGCCGGGTGGCGCGGCGCGCGGCGCCGGTTGTGGAGTGGCCTCTAGCGAAGAGGTTCAAGCGCGGCGGTGCTTGCCTTTGTGCTCTCGGTCTCTCCTCCAGCGACGCGACCCGAGCCACCCGCAGCCGGCATTCGTGGGAAGCGGTTCATGCTCTAACTGTTCCCGCGATCTTTATGGCCGCTTGCCCGGCTTACGCTGGGCAGTGGCGGTGGCCACAGGCGCCGGGTCATCGGAATCGTCCTCCGTGCCAGGCAAGGCGGAAGCGCCCCCAGTGTTGTTGCCGTTTCCGTTCTGGAAGGCGGAGCGCATCACGTCGGCGGCGAAAAAGTTCTTCCCATCCATCGGAACCATCATGATCTGCAGCTTGTCGGACAAGCGTTCCGCGATGATCTTCTGGATGAGCATGGGATTCTGCTTCAGCACGCTAGCTTCAAATTTCATGCGCTCGGCGTCCGCGGCAGCGGTGACTCGAATGCGGTTGGCTTCGGCATCGGAAAGATTCTTCTGACGCTCGACTTCCGCTTTGCTGTCAATCACTTTGGCTTGGGCGGCAGCTTCGGCGTTCTGCAAAGTAGCTTCCTTGCGCGCCTGGGCTTCGAGTTTGGTTTGCTCGATTTGCTTCTGCTTGAGCGGCAGGGTGTACTGCATGGCGTCGGATTCGGCTTTCGCCTGGAGGACGCGCACTTGGGCTTGCGCTTCGGCTTGCTTCACGTCACGCGCCTTTTGCGCGTCGGCTTCCAGCTCAGCGATGCGAACTTCCTTTTGCTTGATGTCCTGTTCGGTGCCGAGGCGTTCGTTTTCCTGTTCCTTGAGCAGCAGGCCTTCGAGGCCCTTGGCATATTCCGAGGGCAACTGGATATCGCGCAGCAGGACTTCGCGCACGACGATGCCGTCGCTGGCCAGGCGCGTCTTGATGGCGTCGGCCGCCTTGGTACGAAGCTCTTCCCGTTTCACCGCGAAAATTTCGCGGGTCTCGTAGTTTGGCGCGAGTTGCCGGTAGATGGCGGAGATCACCGGTCCCACGACTTGTTCGCCTACGGGTTGCGGTAGATTCTGGTGAATGGCGCTGAGGCGCGAGGGGTCCAGGCGGTAGCGGACGCTAACGGCCATGCCGAGATTCAGGCCTTCGCGAGCCTGCACGGTCAGGATTTCGTTGCCGGTTTTCGGGATGTTGCTCCCGGCAGTTGAGTACACCTGCTCGCGCGTGTCATACAAAACGACGTTGTCCACCAGTGGCGTAAGCAGATGCACTCCGGGATACAACGTAGCGGGGCGCGCACCGGAGAGCTGGCTGATGCGGATGCCGGCGGTGCCGTCCGGCACGATGGCAATGCTCAGACTCAACAGCACCGGCACGATTCCCGCGAGAGCCAGTTGCTGCGCGAGTTTCCACCGTACCGGCCCGAAAGGGCGCGAGCCTAACTGTTTCACCCCCGTGGTTCCCAGTTCACTGCTGGATTGCTCGAGCAACCACCGCAAACGCGCCGCCACATAGACGTCATACGCAACGAGCACCCCGGCACTGCCAAACAACCCGAGGCCTAGGAGCATCAACAAGTATTTCAATGCGAGCATGATCTTCTTCCTTTCCTTCCTGCTCCCGGGGTGGCTGCCGCTTTGCCTTTCTGTTCAGCCGCATGCCTGCCGGGAAATTCTCCGAACTCTATCGGCCCCTGCCAAATGCCCGCGCCGCCATGCGAACTCCACTTTCAAGAGCAGGTCGTGAAGTGCTGCGATCCGTAGTGGCGGGCTGCATCAGTACAAAAGCCGCTTTCAACAGCAACCAATCGAGCGCCAGCGCCGCAAACAACGCCAGAATCGTGGCGATTACCAGACTGGCAAATCCGAGCATGCTGTCCATTTCCGTTCTCCTTTGCGGGCTTGGGGCTTCGCAGGGAGGGATGGCACATAGGCAGCCATTCTCAGTACACTGATTTATCAGGGGTTAACAGAGCGTTGAGTTGCAGGGATTCGTGGTTGCGGACACACGACGTGTTCCGCAGGACGCGCGGTGCCCTGATTTTGTCCCGGCGAGTTCAGCGGTAGTCTACAATTCCAAAGAGTTCACGAGGCGCACGTTCATGTCCCAATCGCAGGGGATCCGAATCGGCCGCATCATCGGCATCCCCATTTATCTGGATCTGAGTTGGATTCTCATCTTCGGCTATATTACCTTCCGCCTCGCGACGGATTTCGGGCAGCAGTATCCGAAATGGACGACTCCCCAACAGTGGGGCCTGGGGCTGCTCACTAGTGTTCTCTTCTTCAGTTCGGTGGTATTTCACGAATTGGCGCACAGCGTGATTGCCGAGCACTACAAGATCAAAGTTCTCTCCATCACGCTGTTTCTGTTCGGTGGTCTAGCGCGCATTGGGCGCGAACCCACCCAAGCAATTCAGGAATTCAATATCGCGATCGCCGGGCCTGTGGCCAGCGCGTTTCTCGCTGCTTTCTTTTTTGGCCTGACGCTCGTCTTTCCCGGGCAACCAATGGTAGAGGCAGTCGCCACGCCACTTTATATGACCAATGGCGGACTGGCGCTCTTCAATCTCTTACCGGGATTTCCACTCGACGGTGGGCGGATTTTTCGGGCCGTCGTGTGGGGAGCAACGAAGGATTTTGTGCGTGCCACTCGCGTGGCCGGTGCCAGCGGGAAGTTGATCGCCTATGGAATGATCGCCTTCGGCATCTGGAGCGCATTTCAGAGAAATTGGCAAGGGATCTGGCTCGGTTTGATTGGCTGGTTTCTATTAAACGCAGCGCAGGCCAGCGTGGCGCAGGTGACCATCCGGGAAACGCTGACGGGGCTATGCGCAGCGGATGTGATGAACCACGAAGTGCCCATCATTCCAGGGAAAATGAGCCTGGAGGAATACAGCAATGAAGTGCTGCGAACCGGGCGGCGGGTGCACATTGTGACCTCGGACGACCGCCTAGTGGGATTGATGAATGTAGCGGCGCTCAGCACGGTGCCACGCGACGAATGGAACATGAATTCGGTGCAGGCGGTGATGGTGCCGCGCGACAAGATTCTGTGGGCGGCTCCGGAAGAGCCTCTGCAGCGACTGCTAGAGCGGCTGATGGCCGCGGATGTGAATCAGATGCCCGTAGTGCGGCACTCCGAGGAAGGCTCCGCGAATATTGTGGGCATGGTAACGCGGGATGCGATCTTGCGGGTGATCCAGACGCGCAGCGAACTGGGAGCCACGCTGACAAGCCGTTAAGCGCCCCGTTTTAGGGCCAATTCTCCGCGCACACCGACCGGCCCGCTTCCCGCAAATTGTTCTTCATTCACAAACTCTGGAACAATTCTCTCCTCTTTCGCCCGGGTAGCGCTAAGACGGAACCCGCCACGGCGGAGATCCGCAGCGATATGGGAAAAGCCGGCCTGGGTCAGCCTCGCAAATGCGGAACCGGGCGAGACAGGCGTGAATGTACTCTTGATATGGCCGAGGCGGTGAATCCAACTGTCGTTAATCTCAAAGGCGAGGAACACCCCGCCGGGCCGCAAGACGCGGAAGACCTCGGCGAACATTTCATTCTGCAACTGCCGGGACTTCAAATGGTGGAGAACGAGAATCGCAATCGCGGACGAAAACGTTTCACCGGCAAAGGGGAGGCGCGCCGCATCGCCACGAAGAGCCGCGCCTGGGCCGTCCTGGTGATGAGCGTTCAATTCCCTCACACTATTGGCATCGTATTCCAGGGATGTCACACGGGGAACCGCTGTCCGGAGTCGGGAGGTGGCGGCTCCGTAGCCCGCACCGAGTTCGAGGACGTGCTCGCCGAGACGGGCGCCAGACACAACCCAGGGAAGGAGTTGACGCTGGGTGAGATAGCGCCAAGCCGAGGATGCACATAGGAGATGCTCGAGGCGGTTCATGGCCTACAGGGGGGCGGACAAGGATTTTAGCGCAGCAAAGGGCAAGTGGGTGAAAAAAGGCGGGGATGCACATTTAGGCAGGGAGAACCTGGCCACGGGTCTCGACGCCAAAGGGGATTAGGAGGAGGCCGCTAGCGAAGGCAAGCCCGGTCAGCGCTACGGGGATCCCAAGGGATCCATAATGCTGAACGCCGGCACCGACGAGAAAGGTGATTCCCGCTCCGCCAAAACGGGCAAATGAAGTGGAGAAGGCGAAGGCGCTGGCCCGGCATTCGGTTGGGTATTGTTCGGGAAGCCAGAGTGTATACACCGAGAAATTGGCGCCGCCGAGGCCGAGGAAGAACAAGCAAAGGAAGAACCAAGGCAGGCCGGGCGCACCGAGGTAGAACACGTTGCCGAAAGTGAGAGGGATGAAGATCAGCATGAGGGAGAAAAAGAATCCAAGGGCACCGCGGCGGCCGAATTTCTCTGCGAGCCAAGGCATTACCAGGCAACCGAGAATGGTGGCGAAGGAAACCAGCATGGTGGCGCGGGATGCGAGTTGGGCGGCTTGCGGCCCGACACGCCCGGCGGCTTCGGAGAGCACTGTGACGGCGGCGGGCACGTAGACCGTTCCGGCCCATAGGCCACAAATGGAAGCGAGCATGTAGAGCGTGTTCAAGATCGTGCGGTTGCGAAACGCGTTCGAAAACAAAACGGAGAAAGGCTGCCACAGATGCCAAGAGCGAACGACTCCTTCTTTCTTTTGCCAACGATCAGGCTCGGCGACGCCGTGGCGAACCCAAGCGAGCAGGAGCGCGGGCAATCCGCCGACGGCAAACATAGCGCGCCACCCATAGTGGCTGCCAATCGAGAAATTCAGAAGGGCCGCGAGAAAAATGCCCATGTAGTATCCCGTGTGCATGTAACCGGCCCCGGCGCAGCGGCGGCTCTCCGGCCATTCCTCAGCGACGAATGTTCCGCCCATGGCCCATTCCCCGCCGATCCCGATTCCCGCGAACAGGCGAAGCACGGCCAGTTGCCAGACATTGGTCACCAGCGCGCTCAAGAAAGTAAACACGGAATACCAAATAATGGTGAGCATGAGCGTGCGGACGCGGCCGAACTTGTCACCGACGGGGCCCCAGAGAAAGGCGAGCCCCCAGCCGAAGAGGAAAAGAGCGAAGAGCAGTCCACCATAAAAACCGATATTCCCTTTCGTGGCGGCGATGCCGGAACGCGGCAGGAGTTCGCGCAGCGAGGGCACGAGCACCAGGGCATAGATGAAAGAATCCATTCCATCGAGCGCCCAACCACCCCAGGAAGCCCAGAAGCCGCGAATCTGATTTCGCGTGAGCGCGGAGCGCGAGCCTTGCCTTTGAAGATTGGAAGAAGAAATGGACACGCAGCGGGGACTATATCAAAGGAGGGCAGGAGAAGGACATCTCGGGGTAATTGCCGTGTACACGGAAAACGAAAGGCCTCACCCTCAAAAAACGAGCGTGGGCTCCAGGCACAGTACGGAGTGACCTTAAGGCGGATCCCAAGAGCGCCGTCAAGGGTGACTGTGCCACAAAACAAGCTCCGATTGGCGGAGTAAAGCCACAAGTAAAAGGCTTCGTAGTGAATTAACGCCGGTTAGTGGAGCAAGGGACGAATGCGGCGAAGCCCAGCGGCGAACTGATCAGCATTGTAGGCGGAAGGATTTTCGAGTTGCTGGAAGAGGAGATTGATAGCCGCGCGCACTTCCGCGGCATCGGCCGGTTTGGTGTCCTTGCTATAGGCAATGTAAAGGGAATCGAGGGCCATGGTGGCTTGCTCGGCAGCGCGTTCATCCGCGATGGAGATGTTCTCGGCATCGTCGGTGATGCGCTGCAGCATGCGCAAGGTGATGGCCTGATCGTATTGCATGGTTGACAAGCGTTGGGCGATGGCCATTGCAAGAGGCGCGGCGACTGATGCGGCATCCGCAACCACTTTGCGATCGGGATTGAGCTTGCTCATTTCCGTGGAGACGCTGAGGAGTTGACGATCGAGCTCCTGCCCGTTGGCGGAATCGGTCTGTTTCGCGAGCAGACGGAAGACGGCGTAGCGTGAAGCGTTCCAGGCAGGATCGCCCGGGCGGCGGCCTTCGTAGCCATGCTCCTGTCGCCAACTGTCTTTGGCCGGACCCAGCGAGTGGTGGCAGGAGAAACAAGAGAGCTCCGCGTATTCGGGCCAGGGATCTTTTTTGTCGCTGCGTTCGGCGCGAGCGCGCCACGCCAGGCGATCCATGGAAGCGCTGAGCTGCACAGCCTGGCCGGTGCCCCAGTCGCGCACGCCGGTCCACGAGGAGTCTTCGACGGGCTTACCTGCGGCAGACTCTCGCGGTGTTTTCCAATGTCGCGGCATGACCGCAGAAAAAGAATCCAGCTCAAAATACAGATCGGGATGGCCAGCAGCGATCATCTCGTGATCCACGAATTTTTCCTTGGTGCCGAGGTGGCACTGAAGGCATTTTTGCGTGCGCGGAATCAGGCCACGCGTGTCATACATGCCCAGCGCGATGGACTTCTCGTGCGGCCAGTCGCGAGTCGTATGCGGGCCGAGCCACGCGGAGGCCGGGCCATGGCAGGACTCGCAGGAAACGCCCTCGGAAATTTCGAATACGCGGCCGCGCTGCTCGGGCGTGGTGTAAAGCGCGTGGCAGACCAAGCATTTTGGAGCTTCCTCGGCTTTGGCGCCAACCTTCAAGATGCGCGCCATGCGTTCCCCGAGCTCACCCGTCAAGGCCTGATACGCGCGGCTATGCTTGTCCTGAAGAATCCAGGTGGAATATTCGTCTTGCAGGATGCGGCTGCCCGGGACAGGTTTGACGCTGCCGTGGCAACTGGTGGCTGCACAGGAGCCGGGACCGATGTATTTGATGGGCTCGGGCGCGTCCGTTGCGGGGGAACCCGATGAAACGAAACAGAAAAGAATGACCGCCAGGAAAAGAGCGGGACGCGAGACACAAAAGCTGTAGTGAATCCGCATGCGGAAAGGCGCAAAAGTTCAGTTTGCTTATATCGTTCGAACGCGGCGGAAGTCAACGCTCCGGCGTTATCTTTTTGGGGCCATTGCGCGAAAAGACAACGGGGAGTTCTTTACTTGAGGCGGCTCTGCCCCTAGTATGCGTGAATAACCTTGACCTCGAAGCGCGCCGCCAGCCGGCGGCAAGAGCTGCGCGGTTTCGCGAGACATTCCACCGTGATCTTTGACGAACTGCGAGCCATCCAACTGCGCCACGGGTACCTGGCGAAGGCTGAACTCGAAGCGCTTTCCCACCGCACACAGACTCCGCTCTACCAGATTCACAGCGTTGCGAGTTTTTATCCCCATTTTTATCTGACGCCGCCGGCGAAAGCAGAGGTTCACGTCTGCGCGGACATGAGCTGCCACTTGAACGGCGCTTGCGAATTGCGGGCGGAACTGGTGCGGCGGTTCGCGGGGGCGCGGCCGGAGGATGTGCAGATTAAGGACGTGAGCTGCCTGGGCCGTTGCGATCAGGCACCGGCTGTGGCCATCAATGATGAAATTTTTGTCGAAGTGACGCCTGGGAGGGCCGAGGAATTGGCTCGACGTGCGGTACGCGGCGACGAGTTGCGCGCCGAGCATCCGCAGGAGGCGCGCGTGGCTTGCGCGTCGGATCCGTACGTCGAGGGAGAAAAGTACGGCGTCGCGCGGCGGCTCATCCGGACCAGGGATTGGGATGGCGTGCTGGCGACTTTGAAAGAAGCGGAGTTGCGCGGCATGGGCGGGGCGGGTTTTCCCACTTCGATGAAGTGGGACTTGGTGCGGAAGCAGGCCGAGCCGGTGAAATACATCGTCTGCAACGCGGACGAGAGCGAGCCGGGCACCATCAAAGATCGGTTTATTCTCAGCCACCTCCCGCACCTGGTCGCTGAAGGTATGTTGATTGCCGGGCTAGTGACGGGCGCGAAACGCGGAATTCTCTACATACGCCATGAATATCCTCTGCAAGAGGAGATCTTCGGAGAAGAGCTGCGACGGTGCACGAAGGCAGGACTGATCGGGAAAAAGATTCTCGGCAGTGATTTGGATTTTGATCTGGAAGTTTTTGTGAGCCCCGGCGGATACATCTGCGGCGAGGAAAGCGCGCTGATTGAAGCAATCGAAGGGCACCGCGCGGAGCCGCGCAATAAGCCGCCCTTTCCCGGACAAATCGGATTGCGGCAGAAACCGACAGTGATCAACAACGTCGAAACTTTTGCGAACGTGCCGCAAATTCTGGCGCGCGGGGTGGACTGGTTCAAAACGGCCGGTGTGAATGGGTCGCGCGGATTGAAATTTGTTGGTGTGAGCGGGCATGTAGCGAAGCCCGGCGTTTTCGAAGTGCCGATGGGCACACCGATGCGCGAGGTGATTTTTGGACATGCGGGAGGGATTCGCAGCGGGAGAACGTTGAAGGCGTTTGCGCCCTCGGGACCGTCGTCGGGGTATTTGCGCGCGTCGATGGTGGATGTGCGGCTGGATTTTAAGGCGCTGGCGGATGCGGGTTCGATGCTGGGCTCAGGCGCCATCGTGGTCTGTGACGACACGACCTGCATGCTGGACATGGCGCTGACAGCGGTGCGGTTTTACCGGAATGAATCGTGCGGCAAATGCGTACCGTGCCGGATGGGTTCGCAAAAGATGGTGGATTTGCTGGCCCGATGGACGCAGGGCGGCGTGAGCGAAGCGCAGTATCGTGCGGATCTGGCGCTCCTCGAGGAATTGTCGCAGGCCATGAGCCTGACGTCCATTTGCGGGCTTGGACAGATTGTGCCGGCGCCGATTCAATCCGTACTTAAGCATTTTCGTGCGGAGATTGATGCGCATGTATTGAAAGGCCAGTGTCCGAGCGGGATTTGTTTTTCGGCGAATGGAAAAATGCCGGAGTTGCCGAGGTTTGGTATTCGACCGTAGGTGACGCGGTGAGCGCGTAGAAGAAAAGAAAGTTTTAACACAGAGGGCACGGAGGCGAGGTTACCAGAAATAGGTGATGAGCACGACGACTACAACTACAGGAATGGTGGAATTGACGATCGACGGCACGGCGATGCAAGTGCCGGCGGGGACGACCGTGTTCGATGCGGCGCGCGTCCACGGGATCACGATTCCAACGCTCTGCCATCTGCAGAACCAGACCCCCGTGGGTGTGTGCCGGCTCTGCGTCGTGGATACCGGTGCGCGGGTCCTGAGCGCGGCGTGCGTGCGGCCGGTCGAACCCGGGATGAAGGTAGCGACGAGTTCCGAGAAAGTGCTGGCAGCACGGAAGACGCTGCTGGAACTCTTGATGGCCGATCATCCGTCGCCGTGCGCGCGACAGGAACACTCCGGCGATTGCGAGCTCGAAACGCTGGCCAAGACGGCGGGCGTGGGCGATCCGCGGTTTGCGCGACGAAATATCTCACGCGGTGAGGACGACAGCTCGCTGGCGATTGCCGTGGATCATGATGCGTGCATCTTGTGTGACCGATGCATTCGCGGCTGCGACGAAATCAAGAACAACTTCGTTCTCGGCCGAATGGGAAAAGGCTATTCCGCGGGCATCGCCTTTGACCTGAATTCGCCGATGGGTGATTCGACGTGCATTTCCTGTGGCGAATGCATGGTGTCCTGTCCGACCGGCGCGCTGACGAACAAAGGCGTGGTGGGGACGGCGATTGGCATAGGCGGGACGGCGCAATCGCTCGCTGTCGAAGAATTGCACAATCTGCCGGTATTCGCGGGTGTCTCCGGTACATTCCTCGAACTCAATCACGGTGCGATCGTGAAGCGACGTTTCCGCAAAGACGAAGTGATTTGCCGCGAAGGTGAATTCGGCTCCACGGCGTTTTACATTCTGGAAGGCAAAGCGGAAGTCGCGATCGCCACGCCGATTGCGCACGTGAAAACGCACGGCGGCGCGCAGGGATTTTTCAAACGGCTGAAAAGTACACTGGCCGGGCGCGACGAAGACAAACGCGAAGAAGAGGCGCGGGACCGCAGCATCCCGATTGATGCTTCGGTGGACCTGGCGTACGGAAACCCGGTGGCCGAGCTTGGGCCCGGCGATCTCTTCGGCGAAATGACTTGCATGAATTTCTATCCGCGGTCGGCCACGGTACGCGCGGAATCCGATGTCGTGGCGTATGAAATGTTGCGCAATGTGCTCGACATCATGATGAAGAACAAGACGTTCCGCTCGCAACTCGACCAGAACTACAGACGGCGCGCGCTAGAAACACATCTGCGCGGCGTGCCAATGTTCGCTGAGCTTTCGCCGGACTTCATCGAACATCTGAAAGAGAGTGTCGAGCTGGTGCGCTACCCACCAGGGCAGGTGATTGCGCGGCAAGGCGAGGCCGCAGACTGCTTCTACCTTGTACGCATCGGGTTCGTAAAAATCTCCGAGGCGTACCCCGGCGGCGAACTGGTGCTGGCTTATCTTTCTCGTGGCGATTATTTCGGAGAGATTGGCTTGCTTGGCGGAGGGGTTCGAACGGCTTCCTGCACGGCGCTGGATCACGTGGAGGTGGTGAAGATTTCCGGCGACGATTTCCGCCAGATGGTAGAGCGTTTCCCGAACGTGCGTGCTGGGCTCGAAGCGGTTGCGGCCGAGCGGCGGGCCGCAAACGTGCAACGGCTGCAAGTGGTTCAGAGCGTACCCATCGAGCAGTTTCTCTCGCATGGGCTGATGGAAGCCCAGAGCCTGCTCATTCTGGATTTGCAGAAGTGCACGCGCTGTGATGCCTGCGTGAATGCCTGCGCGGATGCACACGATGGCGTGACGCGGCTGGTACGCGAGGGACTACGCTTCGAAAATTACCTCGTGGCAACGTCCTGCCGGCAGTGCCGTGATCCGTTATGCATGGTGGGTTGTCCGGTGGGCGCTATCCGGCGGAGGAATTCGCTGGAAGTGATTATTGAAGACTGGTGCATCGGTTGCGGACTGTGTGCGCGGAATTGCCCTTACGGCAATATCAACCTGCATCCGTTTGACGTGATGGTGGAAGACCTGGGGCACTCGGGACGGAAGAAAGCCGTTGTGCAACAGAAGGCGACTTCGTGCGATTTGTGCACGCATCTCAAAGAGCCGAGCTGCGTATATGCCTGCCCGCACGACGCGGCGCACCGAGTGGACGCACGGAAATTCTTTAGCGCAATGATCGGACAGGGCGCAAAGCCATGAGAATGGACGGAACGCAACGCGGCTGGGCGCTCGCTTCAGTTGGAATCCTGATCGCTAGCGGGGTCGTGTACACGGTTTACGCGATGATCGCGCCCGCCGGGCCGCGCGGAGGAACTACCGTCGGACTGTCATTTGGCATCCTGGGCTTCGCGTTCATGATTTTCGCGGCGCTGCTCGGCGCACGAAAGCGCGTCCCGACGTGGCGGCTGGGACGCGCGCAGGGTTGGATGCGCGGGCACTTGTGGCTGGGACTGCTGAGCCTGCCGATGATTTTGTTTCACGGCGGATTTCATTTTGGAGGAACGCTAACCAGGGTGTTGATGTGGCTACTGATTATCACCGTGGTGAGTGGTTTATTCGGCGCGGTGCTACAGAACTACGTGCCGCGGATGATGACTTCGGATGTTCCGCTGGAAACAATTTACGATGAGATCGGAAATGTCCGGCGATCGCTGCGAGAAGAGGCGGACCGCGCCATGGAACAGTTGTGCGGTTCGCTTGGGCTTGCGTCGAGTGGCAGCGAAGGGCAACGCGCGGGCGGGTTTACCGCGTTGCGGCCGATTGCGGCGGCGGCCGTGCCGTTGCGGACTTCCGCCGCCGTCAGTGCCGGCGCGAGTGCGGCGGTTGCGGCTGCACCGGAGATTGTCTTGCTGAGTACAGAGGAAAGCGAGCCGCTGAAGCATTTTTACGGGCAAGAAATGCGAGTTTTTCTCGAAGCGCCGAAGCGTCGAGGGCAACGACTGGGCGACAAGGACAAGGCGAAGACAGCGTTTGCTGCGTTGAAAACGCTGCTGCCGGCCGCGGCCGCTGGAACCGTGGGGGACCTCGAAGAGATTTGCGATGAGGCGCGGCAACTGGAGCGCCAGGAGCGGTTGCATCATTGGCTTCATGGATGGTTGCTCGTGCATATTCCGCTGTCGCTGGCGTTGATTCTGTTGAGCGCAGTGCACGCGGTGATGGCACTGCGATACTAATGAAGAGAGGTAGAGAGGAACGAGGCAATGAATTGAAAACAGAGGGCAGGGGGAAGAGCAGTGGCGAGTTGTGAGTGACGAATGGCGAGAACAAGGACAACAAAGAAGCTGGCGCAGCGGATTGACCTCAATTATTTCAAGAGGCCGACGCCATATAAGCGCGCGAAGTTGTGGCTCAGCGTGCTGGTGCCTTTGCTTGCCTTGGGCTGGATCGCGTGGCGGGGAATTTCGAGCGATTCGCGCGTCTATTCGAACGGAAGAATGAGCGAGCCCCACGCGGTACTGGAAAAGCAATGTGCGGTTTGTCACCTACAGAAGGCGGGGGAGTTTTCCTCAAAAGCAGCGGATGCAGCCTGTCTGGCATGCCATGACGGGCCGATTCACCACGAAAACGAGATAAAGGTGGCGGTGCCGGCGTGCGCGACTTGTCATGGGGAGCACCGCGGCCGCATCGATATCAAGGCCGCAAGCCCACCAAGCTGTGCGGAATGCCACGGAAACTTGAGAACGGAATCAGGGCCAGCGACTTACGCCGCGCACGTCGAGACCCTTGAAAATGGACACCCGGAATTTGCGATTTTGCGAGCGGGCACAAAGGATCCCGGCACGATCCAACTGAATCACGCGATTCATATGAAGCCCATCCGGCGAGGGCCAAACGGACCGATCGTGCAACTGGACTGCGATGATTGTCACCGTCCGGCGGGAATGAATCGGGAGTGGCCATACGGCGATAAAGCGTACATCCTGGCCGCGACTTCCTATTTTAGAAACCTCTCGGAGGTCTTGCCACGCAGCGCCCTTTGGGGACCGAAGCCGTTAGCCGGCCGCGAAACGATGATGCCACCACAATTTGCCACTGCCTGCGCCGCGTGCCACTTGCTTACCTTTGACAAACGCTTTGATGTAGGAGTGCCACACGACAAGCCGGAAGTGGTGCACGCATTTCTGATCAAGGAGTTTCGGGCATACATCGCCACCCATCCTAACGAGGTACATGTCGTACGCGATCCGAACCGCAATCTAACTGGGAAACCACAGCAGGCCGAAGTGCGCATTTTAACGCCGGCGCAATGGGCGGCCGAACGGACTTCGGATGCAGAGGAATTGCTGTGGCGAAAAACCTGCAGGCAGTGCCACGTGCTAGATGAAACTCCCGTTAATAGTGCGGTTACTCGGATTCCCAATTCCATCGAAGCTCAACAAGAGATGGCGAATTCTCTCCCTAAGGTTGCGGAAGCGCGGATAACGCAGCGCTGGTTCCCACATGCAAAGTTTGACCACGATGCGCATCGCGGATTTTCGTGCGCGGGATGTCACCCGAAAGCGCTGACGAGCAAAGAGACGAGCGACGTTTTGGTGCCGGGAATCGAAAACTGCAAGACTTGCCACGCACCCGGGCCGGAGCACGCTGAGTCGCGATGCTTCGAGTGCCACACCTACCACGATTGGTCGAAGAGAAAGGAAGTGAAGCCGACTTTCACCTTGCCGGGATTGCAGACCGGAGGCAGATAATCCCAGAACAAAATGGATTCCGGTAGTCCACAGCTCGCCCGGTGAAACCTTGGAGCAGCGGATGCAACCGTAAAAGCGCCAGCAAGACTGCAGCACTCCAAGGCTCAGCCGTTAATCAGGTTCATCATGGCTTCGGGATAGCGCAGGCCAGCCGCCGCGCCTTTCGGGGCGACTTCTTCAATGCGGCGCAGATCTTCCGGAGTCAGCTTCATATTCAGAGCGCCGGCGTTTTCTTCCAAATATTGGCGACGCTTCGTGCCCGGAATCGGAATGATGTCCTGGCCCTGAGCCAGCAGCCAAGCGAGCGCCGGTTGCCCCGGAGTGCATTTCTTTTCGTGGGCGATGACTTCCACGCGCGCAACCAGGTCCAGATTCTTCTGAAAATTCTCGCCCTGAAAACGCGGAGAGAAACGGCGGTAGTCATCCGCAGCAAAATCTTCAAAGTGCTTGATCTGGCCGGTAAGGAAACCACGGCCGAGCGGGCTGTAGGCAATGAATGCGATGCCGAGTTCGCGGGTCGTCGGCAGGAGTATTCCGTCTGCAGCGCCGCGATCGGATGAACGGCGTTCGCGCGGCGGATGGTGGCCGGGGAAGCCTCTGAGAGGCCGAGATAGCGCACTTTACTGGCGCGCACAAGTTCCGCCATTGCACCAACGGTTTCTTCGATGGGCGTTTGCGGGTCAACGCGGTGCTGGTAGTAAAGGTCGATCGTGTCAATGCCGAAGCGTTTCAAGCTGGCCTCGCAGGAAGCGCGCACGTACTCCGGCTTGCCGCTCACACCGCGCACATGGGGATTGAAGCGATCGCGCACAATAGCGAATTTCGTGGCCAGAAATACCCTTTCGCGGAAGCCACGAATGGCCTTGCCCACAAGCAGTTCGTTGTCTCCATAGCCGTAGACATCGGCCGTGTCGAGAAACGAAATGCCGAGTTCGATGGAGCGATGGATTGTGGCAATGGATTCGGCGTCGTCCCGCGCGCCATAGAATTCAGACATACCCATGCAACCAAGGCCAAGGGCGGAGACGAGAGGACCATTTCTCCCGAGCTTACGCATTTGCATCGAGCACCTCGCGGAAAATATATGCTGTTTTGGATGAGTAGTTGGCGGCCGCGGATACATGAGAGAGGAATCAGATCGCAGCAGGAACACGTGAACGACCTACTCCAGATTGATGGCCGCCACATTTTTCTCCGCGGTGGCCTGTGGAGCAACATTCTCGTCTGCGTTAAAAAGGCAGTTCGGATTCGTCGAAGTGATGGCCAGCCTCGCGAGCATGATGTAAGTCTATTTCTTCAATTCCTCGATGGGGAACAGATGGGCGCCGGCGGCGTCGCGGGTGGAGTTCCCGGCGGGGTCGCCGGCGGCTCCATGGAGTGATCGGAGGCGTGATTGGTGGTGTCGCCACCGGAATAGCGCCGCCCGCACCGGTTCGCGTCGGCGGACGCGTGAAACCGCCGACCTGGTTCATACGCGTAGAGCCGGAATACCCGCCACTCGCCAGGCAAGCGCATATTCAGGGGGACGTTCTCATCGAAGTGATACTTGATGAGCACGGCTCGGTCGAAGAAGCGAAGGTAGTGAGTGGCCCACCGCTGCTGATCCAGGCAGCCCTAAATGCGGTAAGAAAGTGGAAGTATGAGCCAACCTACCTGAACGATAAGCAGGTGTCAGTGCAACTGAAGGTCACCGTGACGTTTCGCATCAACCAATAAATTTGTGCGAGGTTGGACGAACGGGGCGGAGCGAGGAAGTTTGGATCGCTCCGCCCCGGTTTTTTATGCCCCAAGGAAAGCCCTGGGATAACGGCTAGCTCGCCGGCGTATCAACCGGCTTATCGAGGTGTTTGATCAGGACCACTTCATTGCCTTGCTCGTTGTACAACAGCTCATCCACCATTTTCTTCGCCATCAAAATACCGAAACCACCTGGGCGTATCCCCTTGGCATCGCGTTCGGCCATATGGCGAAACGGATCATCGGGGGGATTCGAAATCGCCGAGTGTTTCAGCTCGTCCAGTGAAAATCCCTGTCCGGGATCTTTTACGCGGCAGGCAATCATCCGCTTGGTCTTCACATAACCAACTTCGACATACTGAGAAGGATCGAAGTTGCCGCCGTGTTCCATGGCGTTCAACAGGATCTCCCGGAAAGCGGCAGCGACTTCGTCCTTTTCGGCTTCGGGCAGGTCAGAAGCTTCGCGGAAGAATTGGAGCAGGCGGTTGGCCGTCATCACGTCGCACCGAACCGAGATGCGCACCCAATTGGGAGTTGCGGAAAGAATCTCGATGCCGTCATCCCAGAACGGCTCGGTCATGGCGATGTGAATCATCTCCGCGAGCTTTTCGGTCGAAAACGGGCGTGAGAAATAACTGAACGCGCGCTCACGAATCGAAGCCAGGATATCTCCGGTGACAAACTCGTCAGTAAGAATGATCAAGCGAGTATGGGGACGGACCATGCGCAGCTTCCGCAATAGTTCGATATCCTCCCGGCCGGTCGTGCGCTCGCTGGTTACAATCAAATCGTAAGGGTTTGACTTGGCAAGCTGCAGGGCCTGCCTGTTGTCCACCGCAACATGAATGGTCCAGGCGTCCTGCTCGAAAAGGTTGGCGATCAGTTGGTTGATTTCCGGGCTGGAATCGACGATCAACGCTTGATGTTGCTCAGCCGGAGAAGAACTTGCGGGAGAAGCCGACGAAGAAGAAATAGTGTCCATACAGACCTCAGAGAAGGCATCCCAGGGCGGCTGGTAAAGGACGTTTCGAGACTAGCATGCAGGAAAAACCAGGGGGCGCGCAAGTGGCGTCTCCTGCCGGCTCATCCGAGCTCGCTGGTCATCAGAAAGAGCGGCTTCATCTCAAAACTCTGGAACAGGGGGCGGAGCCGCTCCGTGCTGTAATATTCTTTCACATTGACGACCTTCTTCGTGGCGGTCACGGTTTCAATGGGCATGTTGTCGTAACGCCCGTTTTTCAGAACGATCAGGCGGCCGTGGATTTTGTTCAGGATCAAATCGAGTGCCAAGTTGCCGTAGGCCATGGGTACGATGCAATCGATGGCGTCCGGATCGCCGCAACGCACCAAATAACCGAGTTTCTGGCTGATGCAGTCTATCTTCTTCCCGTTGTTGAATTTCGGTGAAAGCTTTGTCAGCTCCTCCGAGACGGTTTCGCCAATGCCACCCAGTTTCTTATGGCCGAAGGCATCGACTGTGGCGCTCTGGAAGACCATTTCGCCGCCCTCAAACATCGCGCCTTCGGAAACCAACACGACGGAGTAATTGCTTGGGTTACGCTTGCGGTCATAGATGAGAAGTTGGGTGAGCTGTTCGATATTGAATTTATGCTCCGGAATGACGCAGCGGTTCGCTGCTCCGGCCATCGTCGGCAGCATCGCGGTGAAGCCCGCATAGCGGCCGAATACTTCGAGGACCATGAACCGCTCGTGGGAACCCGCCGAGGTGCGCAGCGCATGGGTCATCTCAATGGTTCGGGTGATGCAAGTACTGAAGCCAATACAGTAGTCCGTACCTGGCACGTCATTGTCCATAGTCTTCGGAATGGCCACCACGCGCACCCCTTCCTGATACAGTCGAACGCCATAGCTGAGGGTGTCATCGCCCCCGATGGGAATCATGTATTCGATGCCAAGCCAAGCGAGATTCTTCAGGACCTCCGGGGTGAGGTCGTTCTTTTCGGCGTTGTATTGCCCTTGAAGGTGTTCGGGAACACTGTCCTTGCTCACGCGGCCGGGATTGGTTCGCGAGGAGTGCAGAAAGGTTCCACCGGTGCGTCCGGCACGATTCACAATATCCTCGGTGAGCCTCTGAAAGTTCTTGGAATTGTCGTACTTCTCGTCACGGATGATATCCACGAGTCCGCCCCAGCCACGGCGAATGCCGATGACTTCGTAGCCTTCGCGCATCGCGCGGAGCGTCACGGCGCGGATCGCAGGGTTGAGTCCTGGGACGTCGCCGCCGCCGGTGAGGATACCAATTACACCTTTCTTTACGTTGATGTTAGCCATGTAGCCAGGATCGCCTCAGAGTGAAATAGCAAACAGATGATTATGTACGCGCGAGCGAACTTTAGGAAGAGGCGGGTATGGACAAGTTTTTCAGTATGCGTGCATTCAATTTTTTTCTCGTCCTCAAAGTTCGATGCGCGTGCCAAGAACCTGCAGAAACTTTGCCAGCCAGGCGGGATGAGCCGGCCAGGCCGGCGCCGTCACGAGGTTGCCGTCAACCACGGCTTCCGTCATGGCTATGTCCGCATAGGTACCTCCGGCAGCCCTCACTTCGGGCGCCACCGCCGGATAGCAACTGCACTTCTTCCCTTCCAGCACGCCGGCAGCGGCGAGCGCTTGCGCGCCGTGGCAGATTGCCGCAATCGGCTTCTTGGCACTAACAAAATGCCGGACGACATCCAGAACACGCGCATTCAGCCGAAGGTATTCCGGCGCGCGGCCTCCGGGAATGACCAGGGCATCGTACTCTTCCGGCTTCGTATTTTCGAATGAGGCGTTGAGGACAAAGTTGTGCCCTCGCTTTTCCGAATACGTCTGATCACCCTCGAAATCGTGTATGGCGGTGCGCACGGCTTCGCCTGCTTTTTTGCCCGGGCAGACGGCGTGCACGGTGTGACCAACCATGAGGAGAGACTGAAACGGCACCATTACTTCGTAGTCTTCGACGTAGTCACCCACGATCATCAGGATATTTTTGCGGCACATGGCGACCTCCAGCAGAAGCAGGAAGCATAACAAAAACGGCAAGGATTGGCGGAGATGAGGGCTGGGCGACCTGAAAGCGCTTAGCCTTCAGGCCGCCACCGCGCGGAATCGTGCAGAAGGGTTTATTGCGGTTGCGTGGAAGCGGAGATGGATTCAGCCGCATCCCCAATGGTGAGCATATCCGTGCGCATCTTGTCCCACTCGCGGAGAGTTAGGCCGCGCGCGGCGAAGAAGCGACGAATCTTGACGGAATCCCAGCGCAAAACTTCTTCAAGCACGGGAACGAGCACGCTCATGGCGTTGTCACTCAACACCGTGCGGCGCGCCACGCGGGTGATGAACTTGGCTTCGGAAACCGCGATGGTTAGTCCGTCGTACTGGTTGACGTGCATCATCACGGGCAGATCGGAGCTGCCGTCGCCCATGTAAATGATGCTGTCGTGGCTGATGCCGAGCGAAGCGCGAATTTCCTCGAGCGCGATGATTTTCCCCCAGCCAGCCGAAGCACGCATGATGGATTCCACTTCGCCGGTGGATTCGTTGAAACGGAAACGCGTGCCGATGATGTGGTCCGGTGGCACGATCCCTTCGAGCGCGGATTGGATGATCTCCTGTGGCGACGCGGATATCACGTAAAACGAAACTTTGTAGCCGTCGGAAAGATTTTCCAGGGAGCGCGCAAACAGCTCCACGTCATGCTTCAGCCGAATGCGCTTGCCGGTTTCGACGAGGTGCTCTCGGCGAACGCGGCGGAAATCGGGATCGTGGAGAATGAGGTAGGAAAGCTCGGCGCCCTGCTGCACGAGATGAATGTCCGATAGGCCTTTCACCTTGTCATGAAAACCGTGAAAGCCGATCAGCTCGCTTAGGACGACGCCCGAGTCGTTAAAGCTAAGGGTCTGGTCGAAATCGCTGGCCAGAAGGTACTGCTTCACCATTAGGTCTTTCTCCTTGTGTCCGCCAGTTGCGGACGGCGAGCCGGGCTGGCGGCTCGAAACTCCCCACACCTTCAACGGTACCCTCAATTGGAGGGGCTGCCCCACGAATAATTTTGATGGGTACTATGCGTGGAAAACGTGAACAAATTGTGAGCTCATTATGAGATGCGGCGAAAGGGTAAAAGGTTGAGGAGAAAGGGGTTAGTTTATAGAAGGGCTTTAGAATGAGAGGCTTGCAGGCCCATGAAAGCGATAAATTGAATCGAAGAAAAAGCGATAGCGCCTTGAGTCTTGGGAGCTCAAGGAAAGATGGAAAACCAGGAGCGGGTATGGTCCAGCCATT
>Ga0306920_100000644_pt1 | contig 41085 bp, 35 predicted proteins | sample flu12Cox44000170_FD_204666 | JGI IMG/M metagenome (GOLD analysis project Ga0306920, IMG submission 204666) | Lab enrichment of tropical soil microbial communities from Luquillo Experimental Forest, Puerto Rico - flux4day.12C.oxic.44.000.170 (v2)... | ecosystem: Environmental > Terrestrial >... | reverse complement strand
TGGCCAGAGCCGCCGAGTAGCCCGTCGTTGGATACGCCGTGATGTAGCTGACTTCGGCGGTGTTGATGGTACGAATGGAGCTGGCGGCAGCCGACTCATTGGCAGCCATGCGCGCGCGCAGCAGGTTTGGAATCGCAATGGCAGCGATGATCAGGATGATTGCCACCACGATCAGCAACTCGATCAGTGAGAAACCCTTCTGTTTCCGCATGTTAGTTTTTGTCCTCGTCTCTGGTTGTTACTTCCTAAACTCTTTGGTCTACGTTCGACCGACGCCTGTGAATGGGCACTTGCCGGGCCAAACGATCCTGGAGCCGCGAATGCCGTCGCACGCTCGGCCTAACCGGTGCATTTTCAGAGCGTCTGCGTTGCTTCGGTAATCAACGCAGGCGGCACTACCGGCGCCCTTCCCGGACTGAACCTGACAATTTTCGTCATTGCTGCAACAAAGCATGTCGGTCGACGAAGCTCCCTGGCAACAGTTTCAAAGATAGTCGAGGAAAGGCTGAGCAAAAAAAGAAAAGCAGCGGAAGTTGCCCTCCGCTGCCTTCCGGCTTGTACCCTCCCCCAGGTACTTCGCCAACTTGTTAAGAAAATCTCAGAACAACAGCCTGACAAGTGGCACGCACCATGCCAATTCCAATTCTCCAGGGACCCTGGTGCACGATTTCTCGTGAGGTTGCAGAATCAGCCACTTGCAATAGGAGGCTGGCGGCTCCAGTTCGAACCTGCGTTTCTAGATTGATCTTCCTGGGCGTTCCTGACAAATTCCGGCTGCCAATTTGTGTCGGTAAGGCAGGTAACCGACGAAGCGTCATGGGTCATGGGCGCGAGGTGGCATTCCACGGCTGCATTACAATGTCGGCGCCATGCAGAGCCTGATCGCAAATGAGATTGCGCGCGCCTGGACACTTCCCGCGGAACTTTACCTGGACCCTTCGGTCGCGTCCCGGGAGAAGGAGCGGATCTTCTCGCGGACCTGGCAGGTCGTCGGGCACCACGATCAGGTTGCCAATGCTGGGGACTACTTCACGACGCAGTTGGTTGGCGAGCCGTTGCTCATCGTGCGCGGAGCGGAGCATCAGCTCCGCGCGTTCTACAACGTTTGCCGGCATCGCGCGGGACCTCCGGCCGAGGGCTGTGGCTCGCGCAAGCTTTTCCGCTGCATTTATCACGGCTGGACTTATAACCTCGACGGCTCGCTGAATCACGCGACCGAGATCGACGGGATCGAGGGTTTTCGCGCGGAGGACTTTGCGCTGGCTCCCGTGCGGTGCGAGGAATGGTTCCACCTGGTCTTTGTGAACCTGGATCCCGATGCTCGCCCTCTGCAGGAATGTCTCGGCGAACTGCCGCAGCAGGCGGAGCGTTTTCCCTTTACCACGATGAAGCTCTTTGAGCGGCGCACGTATGACATGAAATGCAACTGGAAGACGTACGTAGACAATTATCTGGAGGGATATCACCTGCCGACCGTACATCCTGGACTGAATCGCGAACTCGATTTCAATGCGTATGCGGTCGAGCCCTACGCGAGTCACGTGCGACAGTGGAGTCCGATTCGCGGCGCGCAGCCCGGTGACACCACGCCGCGGCGCTATCAGGAAGCGCACGAGCACCTGAGCACCGATTATTTCTGGGCGTTTCCCAACTGGATGCTGAACTGCTACCCCGACAACGTTTCGCTCAACATTGTTCTGCCGCTCGAGCCGGAGCGCAGTCTGGCGATCTTCGAGTGGTATCTGCGGGAAAAGGACTTAGGCAGCGATGCGGCAAAGCATTCCGTGAAGTTCAGCGACGAAATCCAACTCGAGGATGTAGCGATCTGCGAAGCCGTGCAGAAGAACCTGCATTCGCGCAGCTACCGACGCGGGCGCTATAGCGTGAAACAGGAGAAAGGCGTACACGCCTTTCACCGCATGTACGCGGAAGGCATGCACATCTAGGAACGGTCACAGCCAGTCGCATCAAACTCAGATCAGATCGTTCAAGGAGACAGACCTTGAATTTCGCCCGCTTGATCGTGTGTGTCGCTTGCCTGGCGTCTGCGGTTGCCCACGCGCAGTCGGACTCCATCGATGACTACATAAATTCCGAGATGCAGAGGCGCAAGATTCCCGGTCTTGCGTTGCTGGTGGTGCGCGACGGGAAGACCATCAAGGCGCAAGGCTACGGATTTGCGAACGTCGAGTTGCAGGCTCCGGTGAAGCCGGAGACGGTGTTCCAGTGCGGATCCGTCGGCAAGCAATTCACGGCCACAGCGGTCATGATGCTGGTGGAGGAAGGGAAGCTCTCGCTCGACGATCCGCTGACAAAATTTTTTCCCGAAGCGCCGGCCTCGTGGAAGAGCGTGACGGTGCGTCACCTGCTGAGCCACACGGGAGGGTTCGGAGATTATCCCGAGAACTTCGACTACCACCACGATCGCACCGAAGATCAGATGCTGAAGCTGGTCGAGAAGCAAGCGCTGGCATTTCCTCCCGGCTCCAGGTGGGCGTATAGCAACCTGGGGTATCTGACGCTGGGCGTGGTGATCCATCGCGTGACGGGAAAGTTTTACGGCGACTTTCTCCATGAACGGATCTTTCAGCCATTGGGGATGGATACGCGGATCATCAGCGAGGCCGACATCATTCCCAATCGGGCTGCGGGGTACCGCCTGGTCAAGGGCGAGTTGAAGAACCAGGAATGGGTGGCGCCCGGCATCAACACAAGCGCGGACGGCAGTTTGTACTTCACCATCCTCGATCTGGCGAAATGGGATGCCGCGCTCTACACCGAGCAGTTGCTGAAGCGCTCGAGCCTGGAGCAGATGTGGACGCCCGTCAAACTCAATGATGGAACGCCCAATCCCGGCCACTACGGCTTTGGTTGGAGAATCGCTCAACAAAATGGGCACCGCGTGATCGAGCATGCTGGTGCGTGGCAGGGGTTCACGACGAACATCTCCCGCTACGTTGACGACAAGCTCACGGTGGTGGTGCTTACGAACCTGGCCCACGCGGATCCGCGCGAGATGAGCCATCACGTTGCAGCGATGTACTTGGCGGAGCGGGCCACCTTGGGAAACGCCAACTGACGCCGACGGAGAATGGGTTTCGGATTCCTGCGTTATCACCGTGATCAGTGATGGCCGTCACATTGCGGCTGTGAGTCGATGGCATATAAAGAGGCCAGTCCGTGGGGAGATCCGGTATGGTCCTGCTCGAGGCACCTTCCGAACTCAGAATTCGTTTAGCCAATGTGGGCCAGGCGATCGGCTGCTCGGCGGGGACGTTTCTTTTCCGGCGCGGAGAGGGCGTCAAGGGAGTGTTCCTGGTCTGTTCGGGCACCGTACGCCTGGGTTTGGAACATGATCCGACAGCGTTCCCCTCGCGTCTGGCCGAGCCGGGCTCAATCTTGGGACTCCCGGCAACCATGTCAAATTCGCCCTACAGCCTCACCGCCGAAGCCTCGGAAGACTGCAAGCTCATTTTTGTGTCCCGGGAAAACCTGCTTGGACTGATGCGCGACCACCACAACCTCTGCTTTGCCGTCATGCGCATCCTGACCGACGAATTGGCTGCGACGCGAATTGGACTCGAGCGCGTGCGCAAGGTGGCGCATACCGCAAATTAGTCCACGGCCGTTACCAGCCACCTACTCCGCCCGTCCTTACCCGATCCAGCGGAACCCTGTGCCAGTCTGGAATCATCCAAAGTCACTCTATGAAGAACAGACGAGTGGTGATTGCCGCCCATGGCGGTCCCGAAGTTCTGAAGATCATTGAAGAAGAGGTTCCTGAGCCGAGCGCTGGGGAGGTTCGCCTGCGCGTGCTGGTCACCGGCGTGGCTTTTGCCGATGTGCTGATGCGCTACGGGATGTACCCGGCGACGCCACCCTTGCCCTTTTCACCGGGGTATGACGTCGTAGGAGTTGTCGACAAGCCAGGCGTCGGGGTCAGCGACTTTGCGCCAGGCGAAACGGTGGCTGCCCTCACGATGTTCGGGGGGTATGCGCAGTTCCTGTGCGTGCCTGCCAGTGAGTTGACGCGCGTGCCCGAGGGTGTCGACCCCGCGGAGGCGGTCAGCCTGGTGCTGAACTATGTGACCGCCCAGCAGATGATCCGCCGTGTTGCTGAACTGAAGGCGGGCCAGAGCGTTCTGATCCATGGCGCGGCCGGCGGAGTGGGCACGGCTGTGCTCGAGTTGGGAAAGCTGGCGGACCTGAAGATATACGGGACGGCGTCGCGCTCAAAGCACGATCTGGTGACGTCGCTAGGCGGCATTCCGATCGACTACAAGGCGGACGATTTCGTTGCGCGTACGTTGCAGATGACTGGCGGAACAGGCGTGGATGCTGTGTTCGACGCCGTGGGTGGAACGAACTGGTGGCGGTCCTACAAGACATTGCGCGCGGGAGGGAAAACCCCGGGCGGCAAGCTGATCGGGTTCGGCATGTCGTCGGTGATCGAAAATGGCAAGCCGAGCAAGCTGAGGGGCGCTGCCAGCTTCGCGTTGATGGGATTGCTCGGATATCTTCCCGACGGAAAATCGGCGCGCTGGTATTCGATCACGACGGAGAAGAAGAAACATCCGGAGTGGTTCCCGGAAGACCTGGCGACCTTGCTCGGGCTGCTGGCTGAGAAGAAAGTACGGCCGGTCATTTCGGCGCGGCTGCCTTTGCGGGAGGCGCAACACGCCCACGAGTTGATCGAGCAAGCGCGCGTGTCAGGGAAGATCGTGCTGATGTGCCAGGAGTAGTAAAGCTGGATAACCGTTGCAAAGCAACGGGCCGGACGCGCTTGCGCATCCGGCCCAAGGGCACAACGTTAGGCAGTCTCCTACGGTGTAAGCCTGGCTGCGAAGGCATCGGCAGTGCCCCCACCAAAAGAACCCCGCGCTGCGTTCTTGAGCGGTAACCCGCTCGTGGAGTTGGTCGTTCCGGTAACATAAATATTCGTTCCTGCGCTGTCGACGGCAATTCCCCCTCCGGGAGTGTCAACGTTCGCATCTTCGTCGTTGTTGCCTCCGTAGTAGGTGGAGAATACTTCAGCGCTTGCAGAACTATTGAGTTCGGTAATGAAGGCGTCGGTGGGTCCTTGCAGGCTGGTTCCGCCCGTGATCGGCTTCATCAGCGGGAAATTCGAGGAGTCGGTGGATCCGGTCACGTAGATGTTCTTGGCGGAATCAATGGCGATTGCCTTCCCCTCGTCTGCGTTGCCTGTTCCACCGAGATACGTGAAAAAGCCGATCGTACCGCTGGAACTGAGCTGGGCCACGAAGGCATCTTGTGTACCTTTGAGGGATCCTTGGAAAGCCGAGGCCGAGGCCAATCCCGAGGACTGTGTGAAGCCGGTGACATAGGCTGTGCCGCTCGGCAAATCTACCGCGATGGCGTTTGCGACATCATCGCCGCTCCCCCCAATGTAGACGAAGTAGATCTCGATCCCACTTGAGGTGAACGCCGCGGCAAAGCCGTCCTCGATGCCGCCCCCAAACGTACTAGTGGTGGGTTTACCTAATCCTGAGGACGCAGTTGCCCCGCTAATGTATACATTGTTGCTGCTATCCAGTGCGATGCCAGTGGCTAAATCAGCTTGGGGGCCGCCGACATAGATCGAGAAATCTAATACAGCTAATCCTGAGGCCAGCTTCGCGATGAAACCGTCCGTCTGGCCACCGAAGGTATTCAGCCTACCCGGAAAATCGCTCGACTTGGTTTCTCCGGCGATGTAGACGTTCAAGCTGCTGTCAACCGCAATACCGAGTGCCGTGTCTTCCAGGCTGCCACCGAGGACAGTAGTTGTAATTCCGGTGCCGTTAGAATTGAGTTTGGCCACAAAGGCATCCTGCCCGCCACCGGGCGGGACGCTAACGGTGGTGGGGAAAGAGGAGCCGGCCTCCGTATTTCCGACAAGGAAAATGCTCCCTCCTTGTAGTGCAATTCCGGTTGCGGCGTCGTCAAGATGTCCGCCAATGAATGTCGTAAACTGCACAGCGCCGGAAGAGTTCAGTTCGGTGACGAAGGCGTCGTGTGTGCCTCCTGCAAAGGTAGGCGAGCCGGGGAAGTCAGTGGAGCCTGAGTCTCCGGCGACAAAAGCGTTTCCGTTGCTGTCCACCGCAATGGCGAGCCCCTGGTCGTCTGCCGATCCGCCGAGGTATGTGCCGTAGCTTAGAGCTGCGGTTCCCCCGCCACCTCCACCGCCACCTCCGCCGCCCCCGCCACCGCCGCTCCCACCTTGACCGTTACCACATGCCACCATGAAAGCCAATCCGGCAGCAGACAGGCAGAGCATTAGGACCGACAGAAGCCTTTTGCGCCGGAATGCTCCTACGCCGGCCACAGCGATGCCGACCATGGGCAGCCACACCAACGATAAGAGCCAGTTGTGATTTGTTGCAGCGGTGTCGGAATTTGCAGCGGTCGTCTCGGACACAGCCGCGATGATCAGATCTCGATTGCGGTCGTAAGGGCCCAAAGCGATCGTGACCTGATTGCTATCGCCAACCATGAATCTCGCGTTCACCGCTTGTCGTTTGCCTTGTAGATCTTGGTAGGCATGGAGCTTGCGGAAACGAAGCGCGCCCCCGACTCCTTCCACTGCTAGTTGGCCTTGGGCATCGGTACTAACCTTTGTTGTGCCGTTGAAACGGAGATGCACGAGTCCCGGGGCCGCTCCAGCTGCCACTCCAAACCCTAGTCCCAGCTCTTGTCCTTCGCCGCTGAACTGAAAGCTCACTCCGGGATAGACTTCGCGGTAGCTGACGCGCGCATAGTGCGGAACCCCGGTTGCCCATCGATGCGGGTCGTCGCCGATGAAATAGTTGCTCACGCCTGGCAGGGGATCGCTCGCGGCGAATTTCGGCTGAGTGTTAGCACCCACAAATTCCATCTCCACAATCGACCCAGCCATTTCCGCTGCCGGTGCTGGCGCCAACTCCGATCGCCGATTTCTCTTCCGCGGCGGAACCAGAGACACCACCGCCTTCCCCGGAGTCAGGAACAGCTCGTACCCCCTGCCGTGAGCGAGATATTTCACCTGCGGATCGGTCTGTCCCTGGTTGGGCTCGAACGCGAGCGGCACGTTGCCGAAGCTGCTCAGGATGTCGGCATGCTGCTCGGGCATGACCGGGTGCGTGCCGGCCATGGCCGAAGACCTGGGGTTGTTGCTGGCCAGCGCCGCAGTGGGAAGCTTCGGGTTGCGCATCAGCAACCAACCAGAAGCGGCCAGGGCCAGCAGGGCAACCGCAACGACCCAGCGGTTTGATTGTCGGAAATATCTCGTTCCCTTCAACAACATGTTCTCCTCCGATTCGATCTCGATACCTCTAATGGAACTTAAGAGAGCAGAAAATCCCGGATTCACTCGCAAGAGCGAACCATGCAAGGAACTCGCGCAGCGCAAAAAAGCAGACAACCTCACCTTTGCCCCGCAGGGCTCCCACGCGTTTAGAGGTATGCCGTAAAGCGGAGTATCAGATGCGCATTTTGGGATGTCAACGATTGAGGCGTTGCACTTCATATACCACTGGCCGTGTCCTTCTGGGTGACTGCCCTTGGAGGTGGAAACCAGAATGATGCCTAGGGCAAGAATCCGTCTTGCGGGAGCGGGGGCAAGATCGCTAGGGGAAGGTGTAAGAAAATCAAGAATCTCGAGCCAGGCGGCGTTGGTCTACAGGCATCGAAGCAAAGGCTAATGCTCTCTGGACAGAGCTCACAGGTGGGCAGAGAAGCATCCACAGCGTCAGATCACACAGTTTGGAGTCTCACGTTTCGGGCCGAGGAGTCTCAGAGTGCGACAGTCCTCGGGCGCCGGCTCCATTGGTCGGCTGACGCCAAGAGCCTATGGACCACCGCCTATACCAGCTACAGACCAACTTCGATGCTAAATGTGGGGCTAAGGCGCAGGGTCTGGACCCCTGCTGGTGGAAAAGAAGATGGGGCTGGGCTAGGCGATTCCGTTGCCGGAAGGGAAACGCCTGGCGCTTTGGAAGTAGAGCCAGAGTGCGAATGCTTGGATGCTGGAGAATTTCTGAACCCGCCCGAGCCCCGAGTGCGTGCTTTCCTTCGTCCAACCTCAGAATCCCAGATCGCTAAGGCCGGGGTGATCGTCGGGGCGGCGCCCGAGCGGCCAGTGATACCGCCGGTCGGACTCGCGAATCGGCAGATCGTTGATGCTGGCGAGGCGCAGGCGCATCAGGCCGCGCTCGTCGAATTCCCAGTTTTCATTTCCATAGGAACGGAACCAATTGCCGGAGTCGTCGTGCCATTCGTAGGCGAAGCGCACGGCAATGCGGTTCTCGTGCCAGGCCCAGAGTTCTTTGATTAATCGATAGTCGAGTTCTTTGGCCCACTTGCGCTTGAGGAAGGCGACCACGTCCGCCCGTCCGTGGATAAATTCGGAACGATTGCGCCAGCGCGAGTCTTCGGTGTAGGCGAGGGAAACGCGTTCGGGATCGCGCGTGTTCCAGGCATCCTCGGCCATGCGGACTTTTTGAGCGGCGGTCTCGCGCTGGAATGGTGGGAGCGGGGGGCGCGTGGACATGGTGTGCTCCTTTGCGGGCGGAGAAATACTTTCCGAAAAGCGCGTCGTCGTCAATGTGAGAGAGAGCGCGGGGCGGCAAAGCGATTCTTTTTGTTAGTATGTGAAGAGTGGGCGCGTAGCTCAGGTGGTAGAGCAACGCCCTTTTAAGGCGTGGGTCGCAGGTTCGAATCCTGCCGCGCTCACCATCTCACCAGGTCCCTCGCCAACAAACACTCGGGATTTCGGCAGCGGGCTCCCACTCGTCTTCTAAGCTCAGGCTCGCTCACGCCCGCTAGACGCCTCAAGTTCGAATCCTGCTGTACGTGCTGAGTTCTTTCCGCTCAAACAAACCTTGCCCTGTGACCACGGTCACGCCCGGACGTGAGTGTACTCACTGTCCCTTGGCCCATCGCCCGCCAACAATATTCCCGAATTGGATTTATCGGAGGTCGGCCCGCATGCTCAGATCGCGAACCGGTTTCCTGCCACGAGGGGGCCTGAAGCTGGGCCTTCTGGAATCCGGACTTGTTTGTCTGGTACTTGCGGTTTCCGCGGCAGGGGCCGCCAAACCGCCAACTTCCAAGCTGACCGACGACGAGTGCCTGGCCTGTCATGGCGACTCCACCATGACCAAGGACGCGGATGGCAAGCCAGTCAGCCTGTATGTGAACCCCAAGGCCTTCAAGAACTCCATCCATGGCGGAATGTTTTCCTGCGTGGACTGTCACACCGACGTGAAGACCTCTCCGCACCAAGCCACGCCCGCCAAGATTTCCTGCGCTACCTGCCACGCTGACCAGCAAGCAGCCTATGACCGCAGCTATCATGCGCAGGCCATCACAGGCGGAGACAAGCAGGCGGCTACCTGCGTGTCCTGCCACGGGAGTCCGCACGAGTTGTTGATGGCATCCGATCCCAAGTCGCGCGTGAGCCATCAGAACATCCCGGCGACCTGCGGTGCGTGCCACGGTCAGAAGTACGTGATGGAGGCCAGCGGGCACAGTTCCCAGCCCTTAACCTCTTACCTGCAGAGCGTGCATGGCAAGGCAGTGGCAGCCGGTTCGGAAAAGGCAGCCGTGTGCACCGATTGCCATGGGGCGCATGACATCCTGCCGGCCAGCGACACCAAGTCTCCAATATTCAAGTTCAATGTCGCCAACACCTGCGCGCAGTGCCATGAACAGGTGAAGCAGATTTACATGCAGAGCATTCACGGGCAGGCCATTGCGCGCGGGAACAGCCAAGCGCCGGTTTGCACCGATTGCCATGGGATCCATTCCATCAAGGCACATCTGGATCCGAACTCTTCGGTGTCAGGCGCGAACCTTGCCGCAGTGACGTGCGCACGCTGCCATGAGGGAATGCGGCTCTCCCAGGAATTTGGATTTGAGGGGCGGCGTTCGACGACCTATCTGGCCAGCTATCACGGCCTGGCGTCGAAGCTGGGGTCGCAGGTGGTTGCCAATTGCGCGAGCTGTCACGGGGTGCACAACATCCTGCCGTCGAGCGATCCGCGCTCGACCATCAACCGCGCGAACCTGGTGAACACGTGTGGACAGTGCCATCCCGGGGTCACCGAGAAATTCGCGCTGAGCAAGGTACATGTGGACTCTCCGCTGTCGGCCGATGTCGGCAGCGTGGCCGTGCGCTGGATCCGGAAGCTTTACTTGGGGATGATCTTCACGGTGATCGGCGCGATGCTCCTGCACAATCTGGTGATCTGGCGGGGCAAGGCAATCGAGCGCAGAAAGCCGCAACATCCTGTCGTCGAGCGCATGAGCAAGCATCAGCGCTGGCAGCATTTCGTGCTCTTCACCAGCTTCATCATCCTGGTCATGACCGGATTCGCGCTGAAGTTCCCGGATTCCTGGTTTGCGCTGCTGCTGGGCATGGGCGAACGCGTGCGCGGCATCGTGCACCGGGTGGCGGGCGTGGCGCTAATCGCGGTAGGCGCTTACCATCTCGCCTACATCACGCTGACGCGAGACGGCCGTCGATTGGCGACCGATTTTCTGCCTGCGCCCAAGGACGCGACCGACGTTTGGCACACCATGCTGTACTACCTAGGACTGCGGGAGGAGAAGGCCGAGTTCCGGCGCTTCACTTATGCCGAGAAGGCCGAGTACTGGGCGCTGGTTTGGGGATTGATTGTGATGGCGGGGACCGGGCTGATGCTCTGGGCAAAAGTCTGGGTTGGGCATATTCTGGCGCGCTGGTGGCTGGATGTGGCGACGGCGATCCACCTGTACGAAGCGGTCTTGGCGACGCTCGCCATCGTGGTGTGGCACTTCTACCAGGTGTTCTTCGATCCTGATGTCTATCCTATGAACTGGGCGTGGTGGGACGGGAAGATGTCGTTCGAACATTACCGCGAAGAACACGGGCTGGACTCGGAGACCTTGCTCAAGGCCGCGCGCAGTGGAGCGGGCGCAGAACAGAAACCGGCGGAGACACGGTTCGCCTCAACTGCCGGGAGCCGGGCAGCATCGGAGACACGGGAATCTTCCGAACGGACGAGGCCCTCGGAAATCGAAGAAATCGCTTCCCTGCAAAAGTAAGGTTGGCTCGGTTTCCCTCGGATCAGGATCCTGTGCGGACACGGAAGTTAGAGCGAGCAATCAATGGATGTTGATGTCCAAATTCTGAAGCGTTCTCTCCGGAGAATGTGGCGAGAAAGAGGATGGGTGGAATGAACGGTGAAAGCTCGAAGGCAAAGAGCAGCAACGGAAGCGGCCTTTCCAGAATGCGGGAATGGCTGCGGAATCCCATCTCTCTGGCCGGACTTGCCCTGGCGGTGGTGGCATTCGGCAACTTCCTGTTCCTCTTCTTCATTGACCTGACGTCGGAGCATCCGAGCCCCTACGTCGGCATCTTGGCCTACATGGTAGCGCCAGGTTTTCTGGTTGGGGGACTGCTGCTGGCGGGTTTTGGCGTGTGGTACGACCGGCGGAAACGGCGACGCCGTCCGGCAGACGCCGGCCGCTACATGCGCATCGACTTCAACGATCCCAGCCAGCGCGGCGCCCTTGCCTTCCTGTTCACCTTCATCATTGGCTTCATCGGGCTGAGCGTGGTGGGCAGCTACAAGACGTACGAATTCACCGACTCGGTGCAGTTCTGCGGCCAGTTGTGCCATTCCGTCATGGCTCCCGAATTCACGGCGTACCAGCTCTCTCCGCACGCGCGTGTCGCCTGCGTGGATTGCCACGTGGGGGCGGGCGCGACCTGGTATGTGAAGTCGAAGCTGTCGGGAACGCGGCAGGTTTTCGCAACGGCCTTCAAGACCTATCCTCGGCCCATTCCGACGCCGGTGCACAACCTGCGTCCGGCGGCGCAGACCTGCGAGCAGTGTCATTGGCCTAAGAAATTCTATGGCGCGCAGTTGAAAGTGTTCACGCACTACGGGAGCGACGAGAAGAACACGCCGCGGCAGATCCGCATGCTGATCAATGTAGGCGGCGGCGATCCTGCCACAGGCGCGCCGGAGGGGATCCATTGGCATATGAACATTGCCAACGAGATTACCTACATTGCCACTGACGAGAAGCGGCAGGTGATCCCCTACATTCATGTGAAAGACATGCAGGGCCGCGTCACCGAATACCTCGCCAAAGATGCGAACCTGAGCAAACAACAGATCGCGGCGGCACCCAAGCGGCTGATGGATTGCGTGGATTGCCACAACCGGCCCACCCACATCTATGTGCCGCCGGACCTGTCGGTCGATAATTCGCTGCTGGGGCGGCGGCTGGATGGGTCTTTGCCGTTCCTGAAGCAGCAGGCGGTGGCTGCCTTAAGCGCAAATTACCAAACCACGGATGCGGCCATGCAGGGCATCGCCAAGGCGATTGAGGGCTTCTACGAGAGCAAGTATCCGGCGCTCGAGAAGAGCAAAGAACTCGAGATCCGCAACGCGATTACCGAGCTGCAGCGAATCTATCGCAACACGACCTTCCCGGAGATGAAGCTCAACTGGCAGACCCATCCCAACAACATCGGGCATTTCTACTTCAACGGCTGCTTCCGCTGCCACGACGGGCAGCACGTCAGCCCTGACGGCAAGGTCGTCACCAAGGACTGCCAGACCTGCCACAGCGTGCTCAGCCAGGAAGAGGGCGGGGTCAGCATGGCGGCGGTGCAGAAGGTCAGCTTCCAGCACCCCGTTGACCTGGGCGACATGACCCAGGTGAACTGCAGCGACTGCCATGCGGGAGGAGGGCAATAGCCCGATTCGTCATGCACTTAGCTTTGTGACGCGCATCACATTTTGGGGTGACTAGAGTCACGGCCCGCATGTGCAGGGTTTTCTATCGTACGGTGCAGGGGTTGGGCCACACCCAGGCTGCCGGCGAATAGAAGGAGACCGTGCAATGGCTTCGGTAAACGGCAACGAGCATCATGCGGGCGAGAACAAGGCGCGTCTGGTCTTTTGGGAAGTCACCAAGGGATGCAACCTGCGTTGCATCCATTGCCGCGCGACCGCCACGGAACTAAGCTCTCCCTTCGATCTGCCGACCCGCACGGCTCTGAACATCATCGATCAGATTGCTGAGAGAGCGAACCCCATCCTGGTGCTCAGCGGCGGCGAGCCGCTTTACCGTTCTGACATTTTCCAACTGGCCCGCCATGCGACCGAGAAGGGCTTGCGCGCGGCCCTGGCGACGAATGGAACGCTGGTCACGAAAGACGCCGCGCGCAGGATCGTCGATTCCGGCGTGCGCCGCGTGTCCGTCAGCCTCGACGGTGCCGATGCCGCGACCCACGATGCCTTTCGCGGAATCCCGGGGGCGTTCGACGCGGCGGTGTGTGGGTTGCGAAATCTGAAGGCGCTGGGCATGTCAACGCAGATCAACATGACCATCGCCCGCCACAACGCGCACCAGTTACCCGATGTGCTGCAGTTGGCGCGCAGCCTGGGAGCGGATGCGCTGCACACCTTCCTGCTGGTCCCGGTGGGCTGCGGCGTCGACATTGCGTCAGAACAGATGGTTCCTCCGGAACAGTACGAGCGCATGCTGAACTGGTTCTACGATCAGTCCGTGGCAGGCGGGATCGAGTTGAAGGCCACGTGCGCGCCGCACTACTTCCGAGTGGCTCGCCAGCGCCGGGCAGCGGACCGAAGAGCGGCGCAAGTAGCGCGAATTGAGCCGGTCGCTGCGCATCCCGCCGAAAGTACTCCGGCGGCGGGGCATCCTCCGGGAATTGGTCCCACTGAGATGACGATGCCGGGTTCGACGGGCATCGAGATCAAGCCGCAGGGGACGGGACGGCCGGTGGGCCATCCCGGCGGTCATCCGTCAGATCTGAACGCAATGACCAAGGGCTGTCTGGCGGGAACGGGAGTTTGCTTCATCTCGCACGAGGGCGAAGTCTATCCGTGCGGATATCTGCCCGTGATCGCAGGCGACCTGCGCAAACAGACGTTCGCGGACATCTGGGAGAATTCCCGGGTGTTCCACCAACTGCGCGACACCAGCCAATTGAAAGGGAAGTGCGGTTGCTGTGAGTTTCGCAACGTGTGCATGGGGTGCCGCGCCCGCGCTTATGCCGCGACCGGCGACTTCATGGACGAGGAACCGTTCTGCGTCTATGAGCCGAAGACCAAGGTGCTCGCCGCCGAAAAGGAAGAGTTGGCTCATCGCCACTGATTTCTCCCCCGTCCTGCTCCAAACTGAAACGCCCGGCGCAGCGAGAAATCGCTGGCCGGGCGTAGTTGCTCAGTGCAAGATTTGTTCAGGCGGTCTTTTTGACCTCCACGGGAAACTCGATCACCTTCCCGCGTTGCGCTGAAGGAACCCAGTGGACCTTTTTCTTAAAACGATCCGGAACGTAAAACTCAATCACCTTTGCCATAACCATCCTCCGATCCAACCCTGGCTGCCCGGAGGTTCGTCGTGAGTGGGTCACCTGCTCCGAGGCCGCCACATTTGCCTAGTTAGATGCGGAATGAAGCTTCGGGAAGCAGAGGGGCAAGATCGGCAAAAGATAAGTTGTTGAAATCTCGAATAATCGGCTGATTCTAAGGCAAATAAAGTGCTTGACTACATTTAGGAATGGAGCTAGGTTAACGATGTTAAGTAAACGTTGTTAAGTTACAGATCTATATTAAGGCGGATCGCAAGTGGGCGTCATCGAACGCAGAGAGCGGGAAAAGCAGGAACTCCGGCAGCAGATCCTCGATAGGGCGCGCGAGATGTTCGCTGCGGAGGGCTACGAAGCGGTCACCATGCGCAAGATCGCCGAGGCCATCGAGTACTCGCCGACCGCGATTTATCTCTACTTCAAAGACAAAGAAGAACTGATCCATGAGCTGTGCCAGTCCGACTTCCGCGCGCTGGCCAAGGAGTTTCAGAAGATCGCGCAGATTCCAGACCCGGTGGAGCGGCTGAAGAAGACCGGCCGATCGTACGTCGAATTCGGATTGGCATATCCGAATCACTATCGCTTGATGTTCATGACCCCGCATCCGGAGCCCACGGCTGCCATGACAGCGGACAAGGGAAATCCCGAGCAGGACGCATATGCGTTTCTCAGGGTGATCGTGCGGGAGTGCATGGCCGCGGGGCGTTTTCGTGACGAATACGCCGACGTCGATCTCATCGCTCAGGTGCTCTGGGCTGGAGTGCACGGCATCGTCTCGCTATGGATTGCCAAGGGATGTGACCACTGGGTGGAGTGGCGTCCGGTCGGCGACCTGGCCGAGACCATGATCGAAATGCAGTTGCGCGGCGTACTGAAGAACCAGGAGAAGTCTTAGTCATGGTCGACCTTGCCCTCAGGATGCTGCTGCACGACAAGCTGAAGTTCTTCATCACAGTGGCCGGCGTGGCTTTTGCCGTAACGCTGGTACTCGTGCAGGTCGGGCTGTTCATCGGGCTGCTGGACAACGCGACGGTCACGATCGAGAACACGCGCGCGGACATCTGGGTGACCTCGAAGGAGACGCCGAACATTGATTTCGCACACCAGTTTTCTGACAGCTTTGTGGAGCGGGTGCGCTCGGCGCCCGGAGTCACGCAGGCCGACAATCTGATCGTGAATTTTCTGACCATCTCCTTGCCGAGTGGGGCGCAGGAGGGCGTGATTGTCTACGGGTTGAGGAATTTCAGAGACTGGAACCTGCCCTGGAATGTGAAGGACGGCAACCTGAGTGACTTGCGGCGAGGGCGATTCCTATTCCTCGATGACTCGGCGGTTCGGCGCTACGGGCCTTTCGCAGTCAATCAGTATCGCGAGATTCAGCAGGCGCGGTTCAAGATCATCGGCCGCACCGCCGACGCCAAATCGTTTACGACTACGCCCATTGCGTTCATGGATTTCGATCGCGCTCAAGCACTGTCGGCCGAGAACCTGCAGGGGCAGACGAGCTACATCCTGGTGAAAGTGGCTCCCGGTGCGGATCTGCAGGCGGTTAAGGCCGAGATTCAGCGCCGCCTGCCGCACAACGATGTCTATCTCAAGGACGAATGGGCGCGGCGTTCGCGCAATTACTGGATCGTAAGCACCGGGCTAGGACTCAACCTGTTCGTTACCGTGTTTCTCGGTTGCATGGTCGGACTGGTGGTGGTGGCGCAGACGCTGTACAGCTCGACCATGGAGCACATCAAGGAGTTTGGAACGGTGAAGGCGATTGGCGGCGGCAATAGCGATATCTATCGGCTGCTGGCGGAGCAAGCCACGGTAGCGGCCGCGGTTGGATATCTGCTGGGAGTGGCGCAAGCATTCGCCGTGCAGCCGCTGGTACACAAGATCGACTTGAAGCTGATGATCCCGGATGGCTTCCTGCTCGTGGTGTTCATTGGATCTCTGCTCATGTGCCTGGGAGCGGCGTTGATTTCGTTCCGCAAGGTCGCGGGGATCGACCCGGCGCTGGTATTCCGGACGTAAGCCGAGGGAGCATGACCGTATTGATGGCGCAAGACGTGACGAAAACCTTCCAGGAAGGGAAGCACGCGGTGAAAGTGCTGAAGGGATGCTCCCTGTTGCTGGAGCGTGGAGAGATTGTGGCCCTCGAAGGGCCGTCGGGCTCTGGGAAGACCACACTCCTCTCGATTCTCGGCTGCATTCTCACGCCGACTGGGGGAAGCATTTCGATCGAGGGACGTTCCGTGGACGCGAAGCACCCGGAACGCTTGCCGGAGATCCGCAAGAAGTCGATCGGCTTCGTGTTTCAGCAGTTCAATCTTTTCCCCTCGCTGACCGCCCTGGAGAATGTGCAGTACGCGCTGAACATCAAGGGCGTGCGCGACAAGCGAGCGCGCACGGAGGCCGAGCGAGTGCTCGAACAGGTCGGCATGGCGGAGCGCAAAGACTTTCTGCCGCGCGATCTCTCCGGGGGACAGAAACAGCGCGTAGCGCTGGCCCGCGCATTGGCGGGGAATTCGCCCGTGCTGCTGGCGGATGAGCCCACGGCGAATCTCGATGCGCAGATCGGAGTTCAAGTTCTTGATCTGTTCCGCGATCTGGCAAAGAAGGAAGATCGCGCCCTATTAATCGTTACCCACGACCCCAAAGTCCGCACCGTTTCGGATCGCGTGTTGCGGATCACCGACGGCAGCCTGCGGGCAGCCAGCTAGGAGTTCGGTCCATGCAAACCCTGCAACGGATGTCTTTGATTGTTGTCGGAGTGCTGCTGATCATGGCGCTGGTGGTGCAAGCGCGCAAAATCGAGACGGTTTCCTCGCATGCGAAGTCGGCCGGAACCGAGAGTCTTGCCCCGGCGGCGATTCGCGCGGAAGGATGGGTGGTGTCCTATCCTGGCGCGGAGGTGACGGTTGGTACTGACGTTGCGGGAACCGTGGTGCGCATGCTGGTTCAGGAGAAGGACCATGTTCGCCAGGGGCAGCGGATCGCAGAAATTCGCTCGGACGACACGCGGGCGGCGCTGGAAGAAGCTCGGGCGACCGTAGCGCAGGCGGAAGCCGACATCCGGTTGTTCGATGTCGAGGTCACGCGCGCACAGATGCTCTTCGACGAAAAAGTCGGAACCAAGCAAGCGCTGGATCACGCGATCCGCGACCGCGATGCAGCCAGGGCACGCAGGGACACGTCGGCGGCAAGCGTCCGCAAGCTCGAGGCGATGGTCGACAAGACTTCGATCTACGCGCCCATCAACGGCGTGGTGCTGTCGCGGCTGGTGCAGCCAGGGGAAACCGTGAAAGAAAACTCGCCGCTGATCAAGATGGCCGACTTGACCCGCACTCGCATTGAGGCCGAGATCGACGAGTTCGATACGGGCCGCGTTCACATCGGCGAAGAGGTCACGATTCGCGCCGAGGGTTATGACAATCAGAAATGGGGTGGCCGGGTCGAAGAGATTCCGGACTCGGTAGTAGGCCGGCAGTTGAAGCCACAGGATCCGACTAAGCCGATCGACACGCGAGTGCTGCTGGCGAAGGTGGCATTCGAGGAAAAGACGCCGCTGAAACTGGGGCAGAAAGTGGAAATCGAAATTCAATCCGGGCACAGGGTGTCGGCGGAAAACTCGGCGGCGCGGAGGTTGCAATGAGCGCTCGGTCACGGCGAGCCGCCGGCATTTTGCTGCTGGTCCTGCCTAGTGTGCTTTACGGCGGTTTCGCGCTGTTGCAAATGCTCATTGGAGACCCGGCCTATATGGCAAATCCGCTCCGCCAGAACTTGTTCCGCGCCGGCCACGCGCATGCAGGAGTGTTGCTGGTGCTTTCTCTGGTGGCGCTCCGCTATGTGGATGAGGCGAAGCTTTCGTCGTCGTGGAAGGAGTTTGTGCGTTGGGGAATTCCTTCGGCAGCGATCTTCCTGCCAGCAGCTTTCTTTTTCTCCGTCCTCTCGCCGCGGGCGAGTCAGCCAAATGCGTTCATCAATCTGGCGTACGTCGGCGCGGTGATTCTGGGTGTCTCTCTCCTCGCTCTCGGATGGGGGTTGGTGCGAGGGACTAAATCCGACCCGGCGTAAGCGGATCATTGGAGGTTGCGCTCAAGGGCGCGCTCAGCATCCGGCCCTTCGAAAAACTCCGCAAATCCTGTAACTTTGCCGTATGCGCCGAATCCCATAGGCGACCGGTCCACCCAGGAGGAATGGTTCGCCTTCGGAGAGTTCGATGGACGAGAAACAGTTTAAGAAGCTGAATCGCCGTGAGTTACTGAAGCTGACCCCTCTGGTAGCGCTCGGCGCTTTTGCCCTTCCTCCTCTGCGCGAGCCTCTGTTGATGAAGGGGCTTGCGTTCAGCGATTGGGCGTCAGGGAAGTTGTTTCGCCCCGGTCACCTGGCGACGACCTTCTGCGATTCTGATTTGACCCCATTCGAGAAATTCCCCATCAACGACTATGACGTCGACGACCCCGAGGTGGACCTGGAAAACTGGACGCTGACCGTGACCGGCGCTGTGGCCAAGCCCGGCGATTACTCGCTGGCCCAAATCAAGGCGCTGCCCAAGACCCGCCAGAACACCCGGCACGTCTGCGTAGAGGGCTGGGACGTGATCGGCCGCTTTGGCGGAACCCGGCTTTCGGAGTTCTTGAAGTTCGTGGGCGCCGATTCCACGGCGCGTTTCATCACGGTGGAGTGCGCGGACGACTACTACGAATCGCTCGACCTAGCGACTGCCATGCACCCGCAGACCTTGCTCTGCTACGAAATGTACGACCAGCCGCTCACTCGCAAGCACGGGGCGCCGGTGCGCCTCACTGTGCCAACGAAGATCGGTTACAAACAGGCGAAATATGTGACCGATCTGAGAGTCAGTCACGTGCTGGATCGCGTCGGGTATTGGGAAGACCAGGGGTACTCTTGGTTCTACGGGTTGTGAGACGAGGACCGGCATGGCAACCGAAGTGATCGACGTCGAAAGCGCAAAGACAGGCGACGTTGTGGAGGCCGTCTATGAGCATCCATGGCCGGTGCGCTTCAGTCACTGGCTGAATGCGATTGCCTTGTTCGTGATGACCGGAAGCGGGCTGCAGATTTTCCGAGCGTTCCCCAGTTTCGGAGCGAAGATTCCCCAGAAGGACCTGCTGCATTGGCCCAAGGCGTTTGCGATTGGAGGCTGGCTGGGTGGCGCCCTGCAATGGCACCTGACCTTCATGTGGATCTACATCGCGACCGGCCTGTTTTATCTGGGGTACCAGGTCTTCTCAGGGAATTACCGGCAGGTGTTATTTGTTGCCCGGGACGTGCGCGGTGTATGGCCGATGGCCCGGCACTATTTTTTCTTTGGCCCGAAGCCGCCCACGAGGCAAGTCTACAATCCTCTGCAAAAACTCGGCTACACGGGGGCGATCGGCTTGGGAGTGCTTTCCGTCCTGACCGGATTCGCGGTCTGGAAGCCGATCCAGGTTTCGTGGCTTGCCTGGATGATGGGCGGTTTCCACCTGGCCCGGGTGTGGCACTTCGTGGTCATGTGGGCGATTATCCTTTTCGTGCTGGGACACCTGGTGATGGTGGTGCTGCACGGGTGGAACAACTTTGTTTCCATGCTTACCGGGTGGAAGTCTGATCCGGAATATCGAACCCGCTGACAGGTTCTACACCTGAGCGGAGGACGTCCCGATGAGCAGCTTGCCCGAGAGAATCATCCACGTGAGAACTCCCCAGCCCGGCGACACGCGCGAGCAGGAACTGATCCGCCGCGTCCAGGCCGGCGAGAAGGAATGCTTCTACGAGTTGATCAAGCCTTACGAGAGACGGACCTACACCGCGGCGCTTGCCATCTTGCGCAATGAAGCAGAGGCTGAAGATGCCGCGCAGGAAGCCATTCTGAAAGCGTTCGCGCACATCGGCCAATTCCGCGCGGAGTCCCGCTTCAGCACCTGGCTGATCCAGATCACCGTGAACGAGGCCCTGATGCGGCGACGGAAAGCCCACAGCGAAATCATGGAGCCGATCGGCGAGCACCAGGACGAGGACGGAGGCTACACGCCCCGCGACTTCGCGGACTGGCGCGAGATTCCATCGGAAGCGTTGGAACGGAAAGAAATTCGACAAAGGCTGGCGGAGGCGGTTGCCACTCTGGGTGAGAAATACCGCCAGGTGTTCGTGCTGCGCGATGTGCAGCACCTGAGTATCGAGGAGACTGCCGAGGCCCTGGGCATTTCGCGGGCCTCGGTGAAAACGCGGCTGTTGCGGGCCCGTCTCATGCTACGAGACTTGCTCGCTCCGGGCGTGAGCGGCGGCTGGTTCGGCCGGCTGCCGTTCGAAAAGGGGACCAAGCCATGGTAGTCAACTGCGAACACGTTTGGAGAGAAGTCTCGAATTATCTCGATGACGAAATTGACGCCGAAACCCGCGCCGCCATGGAGGAGCACTTCAAAATCTGCAAGCGCTGCACCGCCGTGCTTGACGGCACACGCAACGTGACGCAGTTGTACGGCGACGATCGCCTGTTTGAGTTGCCGGGCGGCTTCAGCCGCCGGTTGCAGAAACGCCTGGCAATGCAGTCGTCTTCGGGTTGGCTGGACAATGCGCGGACGTTCTGGATGCTCGCCGTGACTGCGGTTGCGCTGGTCGCTGGCGGAGTTGCTCTGGAGAATTCGAGCGCGTTCCGGCAGCCCGATCTACGCTCGGCACTGGCGCAATCGCCGCACGGGATTCCCGCTTCGCTGCTGGTTACGGTGTGCCGCGAGAGCCGAGTGTTTCACGTGCCCGGCTGCAAATACATTCACCACGTGGGCAGCGAGCCGATGGAAACCATGACTGCGCAGCGAGCCATGAAAGAAGGCTATGCGCCGTGTTCCCGGTGCTTGCGGCAGTATTTGAGCGCGGGAGTGGAGTGTCCAAGGGCGCGGCAGAGGATCGAGGTCTCCCAGCAGTGGCGCTTGGAGTTGTTTCCGCAAGTCGGGCTATGAAGAACTCGCGGTAGCCACTGCGTGAAGCAAGGACTGCCGCAGCGGGCTTCCTTACACGGAAGCCCCTGCGGGTTCTGGGAATCTTTCTTCTTCCTGTTCTTCTGCTACGGACTCGGCCACGTGGGTCTTGGCGACCAGCACGTAAATCGACGGCACCACGAACAGAGTGAACGCCGTCCCGATGATCATGCCGCTGACCAGCATGATACCGATGCTGTTTCGAGCACCGGCGCCGGGACCTTTGGCGAGCACGAGAGGGAAGTGGCCCATGACCGTGGCGGCGGTCGTCATGAGGACCGGGCGCAAGCGTGTTGTCGCTGCTTCGATCACGGCCCTGATCTTGGTCCGGCCCTGCTCCTGAAGGTGGTTGGCAAATTCCACGATCAGAATTCCATTCTTGGACACGAGTCCGACCAGTGTAATTAAACCGACCTGACTATAGATGTTCAGGGTCGTGAGCCCCATGAAGGAGAACAGCAGAGCGCCCGAAATCGCGAGCGGCACCGAGCCGACCAGGATGATGAACGGGTCGCGGAAGCTCTCGAACTGCGCTGCCAGCACGAGATAGATCAGCACTGCCGAAAGTAAGAACGTGCCCAGGAACTTGCTTCCTTCCACGCGCAGCTGCCGCGATTCACCGCCGTAATCGACCGTGAAGCCCTGGGGCAGGATCTGCTTGGACTGGTCTTCGAGAAACGTCAGCGCCTTGTCCAACGGGATATTCGGCGGAATCACGCCCTGAATCGTCACCGCGTTGAGCTGTTGGAATTTGTTGAGCTGGCGCGGCTCGGTCGTGGTCTTGATGTGGGCGAACGTCGAGAGCGGCACCAGTTGCCCGTTCGAGCCGGTCACATAGATCTGTTCGAGTTGGTCGGGCGTGAGACGCTCCACCCGCTTGATCTGCGGGATGACCTTGTAGCTGCGTCCCTGGATGCTGAAGCGGTTGATGTAGTCGCCGCCCAGCAGGGTGGCCAGATCCTGGCCGGCCTGGGTCAGGTCCACACCTTGCGAGCGGAGCTTGTCGCGGTCGAAGACGACTTCCGACTGGGGCTGGTCAAACTTCAGGTCGGTGTCCGCATAGATGAACAAGCCGCTCTGGAAAGCGCGCTGCACCAATTGATTCGCGAACTCGCTCAACTGGCGCGGTTCAGCCGCGGAGACGACTACGAATTCCACGGGGAAGTTGCCGCCACCGGGCAAGGGTGGAGGGGTCAGCGGAATCACGCGAATTCCGGGAATCTTGGAAAGCGGACCCACCGACTCGACCAGCAGTTGCTGCGCGGTCTTCTTGCGCTGGCTCCAGGGCTTGGTGACCATGCCGCCGAAACCACCACTGGGCTGGGTGATTTGGAAGATGCTGTCACTCTCCGGGAACCCGCGGTAGACGTCGTAGACCTGCTGCGTGAACAGGTTGGTCTGGTCGAGCGTTGCATTCGCCGACGACTGGATCACGCCGAATACTACCCCCTGGTCCTCAGCGGGAGCGAGTTCGCGCTGGGAGAACATATAAAAAGGCACAATCAGCGCGACCACAATCAACCAAAGCACGAACACTACTGGTCGATACTGCAGAGTTCCGGTCAGCAGCCGGGAGTAAAGCGAGCGCACGCTCTCAAACGTCCGGTTTACGATTCCGGCGAATCCGCGTTCGGTGTCCCCGCCACGCAGCAGTCGCGAGCCCATCATGGGCGACAGGGTCAGCGCTACGATGCCCGACACGATGACTGCGCCTGAGAGCGTGAACGCGAACTCGCGGAACAACGCACCGGTCAATCCGCCCTGAATGCCAACCGGCGCATAGACCGCCGCCAGGGTGATGGTCATGGCGATGATCGGCCCAACCAGCTCGCGGGCAGCGTCGGTGGCCGCTTTGATGGGAGGCTTCCCCATGTGCAGGTGGCGCTCGACGTTTTCGACCATGACAATGGCGTCGTCGACCACGAGACCGACCGAAAGGACAATCGCCAACAACGTCAGGAGGTTGATCGTGAACCCTGCTACCAGCATCAGGAAAACCGCGCCGATAAGGGAGACAGGGATGGCGACGATCGGAATGAGCACCGAGCGGAACGATCCCAGAAACAGGAAGATGACTATGATGACGATGATCAGCGTCTCAGTCAGTGTGCTGAGTACTTCGTTGATCGCGTCCTGGATGTAGGCAGTGGAATCGTACGGAATGCCCGCCTTCATTCCCGGGGGAAGCTGCGACTGGATTTCCGGAATGGCCGCGCGCACGTGTTTGATGACGTCGAGCGAGTTGGCCGTGGGCAGGACCCAGATGCCCATGAACGTCGCGGTCTCGCCGTTGAAGCGGACGTCCTGATCGTAGTTCTCGGCGCCCAGCACCACATCGGCGATCTCGCCGAGGCGCACGACAACGTTCTTATCTTGTTTAACGACGAGCTGGCGGAATTCTTCAGGCGTACGCAGGTCGGTGTTTGCGACCAGATTCACCGACACCATGGAGCCCTTGGTTTGGCCGAGGGCTGACAGGTGATTGTTCTTCGAGAGTGCGTCGCGCACGGCCGAAGCAGAAATCCCGAGAGCCGCCATCTTGTCGGGCTTGAGCCAGATGCGCATCGCGAAGGTGCGGTTTCCGAGAATGTCGGCCCGCTGCACTCCGCTAATCGCGCTCAGCTTGGGCTGCACGACGCGCGTCAGGTAATCGGTGATCTGGTTCTGGTCCAGATTGGGGGCCGAGAAGCCCAGGTACATGGCCGCGAACTGGTTGTCGGCGGTTTGCAGATCGATCACCGGCTGCTGCGATTCCGGAGGCAGATCGTTGCGCACCTGCGCGAGTTTCGACTGGATCTGGGTGAGGGCGGCGTTGGTGTCGTAGTTGAGCTTCAGGTGGACGGTGATCGTGCTGAGGCCCTGGGCGCTCGACGACTCCATGTAGTCGATGCCGTCGGCGCTGGCGATCACGCGCTCGATGGGGGTGGTGATGAATCCGCGCACCAGGTCGGCGTTCGCGCCGACGTAGACTGTCGTCACCTGGATGATCGCGATGTCGCTGCGCGGATACTGGCGCACGCTCAAGGAGCGAATCGACTGAAGGCCGGCGATCAGAATCACCAGATTGACAACGATGGCAAGGACCGGCCGCTTTACAAAAAGGTCTGTAAACTTCATCTAGCTGTCCTTAGTCGAGAACCTAGCTGTCCTCAGGTTTTGGTGCGGGGCTGTTCTCAGGTTGGACTTTGTTGTTGATCTGCACTGCCGCTCCATTCCTGAGCTTGAAGACACCTGAGGTGACGATCTCGTCCCCTGGATTGATACCCGACACGACCGCAACCTGATCGCCCCGGTTGGCGTCGATCTTCACAAATTGCTGGCGCACGCCGCGGTAGAGCTTGCCGGTGTTGTCCTTCATATCAGTCACGACGTAGACCGAGTCGCCGTAGGGTGCGTAGTTGATGGCTGTAGTCGGCAAGGCAACGACCTCGCGGTCAACTCCGATTGGGATTTGCACTTCGACGAACATGCCCGGCCGGAGCTTCGCTCCGGGATTGGAAAGAGTCGCCTGGATTTGAATGTTGCGCGTGCCTTCGTTGACTACCGAGTCGATAGCTGTGACGCGTCCCGTCAGAACCGCCCTACCCAGTTCCTGGTTCGTGACCTTCACCACCGACCCCACATGCACCTTGGGCGCTTCCTGTTGAGGAATTCCGAAATTGACGTAGATGGGATTCAACGACTGGAGGGGAACGATTGCCTGCCCAGCGGGAAGATACTGGCCCAGATTGACCTGGCGAATCCCGAGAATGCCGGAAAAGGGTGCGCGAATGGTCTTGCGGGCGATGGTGGCGCGAATTTCGCCGACATTCGCCTCAGTCGCTTTCTGCTGCGCGACGGCATTGTCGTAATCGGACTGGGAGAGCACTCCCTGCTTATAAAGCTCTTGCGTGCGATGGAAAGTGGTTTTGGCCAGATCGCGCTGTGCCTCATTTGCGGCTAGCTGCGCGCGCTCCTGGCGCGTGTCGAGCTCCACCAGAACGTCGCCAACCTTGACTGCCTTGCCAGACTCGAAATTGATGTGGTCGACCGTGCCCGGCAAATCAGCACTCACCACTACGCCCTGCACGGCAGCTGTGGTGCCGATGACATTGAGCGCGGCGGGCCAGATTTCCCGCTTGGCCACGATGGTGGTCACTGCCTCCGGGGGAGGCTGCATTACGGTCTTGGTTGCGGCCTCGATCTGCCGGAACTTTACAACGCCGAGCCCGGCAATCAGCAGGACCACTAAGACCAACATCAGGATCATCCGCTTCGCCATAGATCCTCGAAAGTCTTCCTAAGATAATGTTTTGACACGGGTTCTTTGAGGAGGGAGACAGCCCCGGAACCAGGCCGCGACCGCCCCGTCAACGCCCTACGCGGCATTCTGCAACTAACTCGAAACAGATTCGCTGGGCTGACCTTCGGATTCAGAGAATTCTGGCCCGGCGGCCCGCTGCACTCTGTCCGGAGTGGACGCAGAAGTGAAAGCCCATATGCATTTTAGCAGCGTCCGGCAAGGAGGGCAGCGCACGAGGAAAGCCGATCATGGGGGCAACCCTACATTTTGTAGGTAGTTGTGATGTTGCAGTTAGGAAGGGTTCCCGGCACGTTCGGGCGTGTCGTGCATACGCAGTACCACCAGGGTCATGTCATCGTGCTGCTTGGCTCCGGCGACAAAGGCATCGGCTGCCGCAAACACGCGCTGCATGATCTGCTGCGCGTCGAGACCGTCGCAGCTTTCGATGGTCTGCAACAGCCGATCCTCGCCCCATTCCTGGTCTGCGGAGTTCATGGCCTCGCTGATGCCGTCTGTAAAGGCTACGACAATATCGCCGGACGCTGTGGCGAGGGCGCCCTGTTGATAGGGAAAGCTCGGCAGCAGCCCGACGACCGTCCCGCCGACATCCAGGCGCGTCACGGACCACTTCCCGTTGTCCCAACGAAACCGCATGGGTGGATTGTGTCCGGCGTTCACGTAGTCGAAGGTGCGGGTCTCGGGACTGTATTGGCCGTAAAAGAACGTGGCGTACCGATTCTCCGCGGAAGCCTCGTAGACCAGCCGGTTGATGTTGGCGACAGCCGCCGCCAGATTCTCAGGCGCGCGCGTCGCTTCACCGCGTAACGAAGCTTGTAGGCTGGCCATCATTAATGCTGCAGCGATCCCCTTGCCGGAAACGTCGCCGATGGCCACGCCCAGTTGACCTTGCGGCAAGGCGAGAAAGTCGTAGTAGTCTCCACCGACTCCGAGGGCGGGGCGGCAGTAGCCGGCATAGTCGAGGCCAGCAATCGGGGGGAGACTCTGAGGGAACAAGCGCTCCTGCACTTCGCGGGCAATCTCGACTTCACGATTCAGGCGCTCGCGTTGCGCGACTTCGTCGGCGATGGCAAGCATGAGGTTTGCGTTTTCGAGGGCTAGGCCTGTCTGTGCGGCAACCGATTGCAGAAGGCGAACGTCGGTACCGGTGTAAGGCTCTTCGGAGCGCTTCGGTCCCAGCGAGATGAACCCAAGCAGCTTGTCGCGGACGGCCAGTGGCAAGAGCAATTCCGATCCCAGCTGCGCCAGCTTCTGCCGCTCTTCGTCGGACACCTCGGTATCGCGATAGAGCCACGAATCGCGATCGTCCAGATACACGCGCGCAGGCTCTTTCTGCTGCTGGAGAGCCTTGATGGTTCCGGCGATCGGCGGGAACGAGACGTCGGGCAGGTCTCCGTATCCCATGGCATAGGCAGGCCGGTAGACTCCACCACCGAGCAACACCGCGACCTGCGGGACGTGCAGGGTTTCAGAGATTCGCGCGCTGACCGTTTCCAGCAGCGACTTAGGCTCGACCATGGTGCGGACTTTCTCGCTGAGCTCGGCGAGCACTCGGTCGGCGTCGTAGGCTTCGCGGAAGAAGCGGCGATCGAGCCAGGAGCGCAGCCGGTCTGCCAAAACCCGCAGCCGCAACACGGTGAGGATGCCGATCAAGATCACGCCGACCTTCAACATGCGTCCGCGCGAAGGGTCGCTGAGGAAATCGACCGCGGCCAGCGCCACCGCGCTCATGGAGAGTATCTGCAGGGCACGCACGCCGTTTTTCGCGAGAGCGTACTGCAACCCTTGGCGCAGTGCGATACCAACTCCCATGGCCTTGTGTACGACAATCACGTAGGCCAAGGTGATGGGGAACAACGTCAGGGAAACCAGCGCCGCGAGAATGACCCACTGCGGGAACACATCCGCGACCGGTTTGCCCTGAACGCGCGCGTACACCGTGACGATGAATGCCGGAGTCCAGGCGATGCTGGAACCCCAACACAAAATGCTCAGGCGGCGCCGCGTGTCCGGGGACCGGCTCATACCGTACTTCGTGCCCGTGGCTGCAAAGAAACTGCCAATGAGCAGGTAAGCGACCGCTTGCATAAGGCCGTTGAGCGGATGGGTTGCGCGCTCGACGACGTTGGCCCGGAGGAAGCTGCTCAGCTCAATCACAGCTTCCACTGAGCCGATCAAGGCAAAGACGGTGAACGGTGCCGCTAGGCTCCACTGCATCCTCCTCCAAAGCTTGTCTCGGAACGAATCGGGGGCAAAGGGTTCGGGGAAAAAACGGCCGAATAGAAACATGACCGGCGGCAACATCGAGCCCAGAGTCGCGTGGTAGAGCACGGCGGCTTCGCGCCAGCCGGGCGGCCAGGCTTCGGCTTTGTAAGTTTCAAAGATGTGGGGGAAAGTGAGCATCAGCGCGAGCAGCAACCACGCCATGGGATCGCGCGGTCGCTGGAAGGCGACCCAGAAACCAAGCAGAACGCTAATCGTCGGTAGTGCGAAATAGAGCGCGAGCTCGCCGGCGATCCGCCACGCGTCCTTTCTGACGGCTCGCACCGGTAAGACGATCGTGCGCTCGCCCGGGTTCGCCGGGTCAGAAGATCGCACGACAAACGTAATATGTCCTCCGCCTGGGGTACGCTCGAAAGGACGAGCCCAATCACCTGTTCCACGATATTGCTGCCCGTCGATCGAGAGAACTTCCTCGCCCTTGCGGATACCGGCTTTCGCTGCATCCGCGCTCACGATCCCGACCCGGTCGGTGGCTTCCTCGATGTTGAAGAAGGCGACGCTGCGATTTTGATCACGCAAGATATCGTGCAAATATGGGATCTCGTAGGCGACCGTAATCGCGAACAGGAAGATCAGAAAGCAATAGCGGAGGATGGGACGCTTGATGGGCACGGTGGGCAGCACTCCAGAGGGGCGCACCCGGAGAGGGATGATTTTACCTTGAGTGGTCTGCTTTGTGGCCGGCGTCAGGAGGCCTTCTCCAAACCGAACAGCGGGAGTTGTTCTTCTTCGCCTAAAGGAGTTGGATGCGCGCGCCGCGCGGCCCGCCCGTATCGGTTGCTCATGCCATGCTTCGCGCGCAAATTCGTGATCAGTTGCGACAGGCGCTTGCCGTAGGCAGCAGGAAGAAAGGCGCGCTGACCATAGCGCTCCCGATAGTTCGCGACCAGGTGGGGGAACTCTTTCTCGAGAAAAGGAAGAAAGACGGCAGCCGAACAAGGCTTCAAGAACAGGGGATTCGCAAAGATTGATTGTGCGCCCGCGCGGGCCGCCGCTTCGACAACGGCTTCGAGGTCCTTCGGCGAATCGGTAATGCCCGGCAGGACCGGCGCGCAGTTGATCCCGGCCGCGACTCCGGCGAGGTTCAGTTGGCGCACCGCCTCGAGGCGCAAATCCGGACGCGGCGCGCGCGGTTCGAGAATGCGGGCGAGTTCGGTGTTGACGGTGGTCACGGTGAGGCCCACGTAAATTCGGTTCTGGCGTCCGATTTCGCGCAGCAGTTCCGTGTCGCGCAACACGAGGTTGGACTTGGTGACGATGCCGATTTCAAAGCCGCGGTGCCGTGCGAACTCTTCGAGAATCGCGCGCGTAATTTCGTAGCGCCGTTCCGCCGGTTGATAAGGGTCGGTGGCGGTGCCGATGGCGATCGATTCTCCGTTCTTTACCTTGCGGAGTTCCTGGCGCAGCAGGCCCGCCGCGTGCTGCTTGACGAAGATCTTGCGCTCGAAATCGACATCCGTCATTTCCATGAACTCATGCGTGTAGCGCGCGTAACAGTACTTGCAGGCAAACTCACAGCCGCGATAGGGATTGATGGCCCAGGTAAACGGCAGATTGCGACTCGAGACCACACGGTTCAGCAGGGAACGGGTAGGCAGGGTGAAATACTCAACGTTGTGTCCCTCGCGGATGGTCTCACCCTGTGCAGCAAGCCGGGCGATGCCAATGAGGCGCGGCTTCTCGGAGTCGGGAAGTAGAGGAAGAGTCGCCATGATATTCGCCTTTTGTTCGCCATTATACGGAATTCCTCGCCCGTAGGGAAGCGGTGCATGAATATCTTCAACTCTTCATTGCAGTTGTCTTTGTAAACGAAAGAGGGATTAGCGGCAGCTTGAATAAACAGAGAGTTATCCTATGAAGACGGCGCGCGGACGGTGGCGTCAGTTTCGTCGTCTTCGTCGCTCGAGGATGCCTAGGGCATACGGTGAACAGTAAGATCGTGGCGGCCCGTTTTGCGGAACGGGCAACACGGAATGCACGGGGATGGCGGCAGTGAAAACGCGTACGAGCAGGAATTCGTTTGCCAAAACGACCGCGTGGTCGGATCGAACACGTTCTCACCCTTCTTTCGAGGCCAGTATGAATGGGCTCCTGAAATACTTGCAGCAGCTCAATCGGTCCGTCGGCTGGTTGCACGATTTCATGCAGCGCGCGCTGGCCGAGCGCAGCCCTTCCCTTTGCATCCGATCGGAGAAAGATCGCCAGGCAGCGCTCCGGCGCCACAATTTAGTGATCGTTTACGGACAAGGTCGTGTGGAAGGCGCTGTGGAACATCGAAGCGGTTCTTCGGGACTGACAATAATCGCGAAGCGACAATAAAACTCTGGCAGGCAAGGAGTCATCGCGGATCAAGGCAGGGCAAAACTGGCGGATCGTCCGCTCGATTCTTTCGCGATGCCAGAGGCAACGAATTGAACGGACTCAACGGCAGTAAGTTCAAATGCACCACCGAGGAGGACCAAGTCCTTCACGCAGTGAAACGGTGCGACTTGATGGAAAGTTCTTTTCGAACTGTCGTTTCGAGAATTGTGTTCTTCACTGCGGCGGCGAACGCTGCGAGTGGAAGGACACCAATTTCTTCAACTGCCAGATTGTCTTCGACGGCGCGGCCAATAACACGGTTCAGGTGTTGCGCGGAATGGGATTCTCGTTCGAAATGCGTTTCATCATGTTAGTGAGTGTAAACCACTCTTTTCCTTGCACATACAGTCGGCATGGTCGGTGTGTCGGTCTGCGGCCGAAACGGGTAAGGCGGGGCACCCTGCCCTCTCTAGTTCCATCGAGCAGACCTACCCTGTGGCGTATCGTGGCGCACTGGAATCACCTTACTTCTTGATAAATTTTCATGGAGGGATGCAACCTTGGCTTGCCGCCAGGCATGGGGTAACCTGTGCCTGCCGGTAGGTGTCCATAATCGTCGATCGCTGAACGGCGCATGCGTTCTACGGAGGCCACCGATATGAGACCTTGGCGCGACATAGCAAGGGAAATCGCAACTGAACAAGACCCGGACCGCCTGCTAGAGTTGTGCCACGAACTGACCAAATCCTTCGATGCCCAGGAACGTCAAGTGGGAGAGCCGTCCTCGCCTCAACCTCCCCGAGTGGATGACACCGGGGCCCGGGTTGGACACTGACGACTCATGGCTCAGAGTGGGGTCTTGCGGAACCGGTGCGTGGCAACTCCACGCGGAGCTCTCCGCCACCTGCTCTCGGCCCAGGCAAAAATCAGAGGCAAGTTTCTGGCTTTCTGTGGCAGCTTAGACTTGCTTCCTGGTGGTGAATCGAGGGGCTGATCCGCACAAGCTCCGCTCCAGCAGTCACCTGGAAATACCGTACTTGGCCGGGGAACTACGGGGATTCTTGTATCGACGCTCGGGCAAGACCATGCTTCGATAACACAGAGTCTCATGCCCGATCGACTACAAACACGCAAGGGTGACCACGATGCCACGAAGCCGCGCACGCGCGTGCGCCTGCCGAAGCGCCCCGATGGGGTACCGAAACTTGTGCTGAAGAATTTGTCGTCGATCGTGGCAGACCAGGCGCAGATGGTGAAGGACCAAGAAAAGAAAGCCGCGGATGTTCAGCTTCGCGCGAGGAAGGTCGTCGAGCGTTCCCGAGCTGTCCGCAGGCAGGCGGATGCATCGGAGCATTCCGCATTGAGCATGCTCAAAGGCTTGGCCCGGTAACCAGAGACTGTGTTGCCGGTCAGACGAAGCGGCAGTAACATTGCGAGCGGTTGCACTCGAAGATGCCCAGTAAAAAGTTGCTTAGGATCGAGTCTTTGAACTCCTGGAAGGAGATTGCGTTGTATCTGGACCGTGGCGTGCGCACGGTCCAGCGTTGGGAGAGAGAACTCGAATTGCCAGTGCATCGCGTGGGACGCGGACCTCGCAGCCGGGTTCATGCGTTCGCCTCGGAACTGCGCGCCTGGCTCCTACGGCTGGGCCAGATTGCAACCGACCATACAGTTCAGCACAGCTCTAGCAAACGGATTCCCCATGCGGACGGGACGCTTGCGGCTTCCCGCATATTGGTGAATCGGTCCTCGGCCCTGGTAAAGCAGATAGTGCAGTCCATGTGGATCCAGCAGCAGCGGGCCCAGGAACTCATGGTGGCGATCGAAGTTGTTCGCCGCCACATCCGCAGTCCACGCTCGGCCAAAAAGGAATCACGCCTCGACGGGCACATCGCCCAGAGCCGTGAAACCGGGCGGGCAGCGCGCCTTGACCGGGCCCAAGACCCGGATGTAGAAACCGGGACGGTCAGGCCAAACGGTCGCAAGCTTCCAAGCTCCGCGCAGTGGCGGCCTAACTAGCTACTGCCGGTTCCTCTTATTCTTCCGATTCCCATTCTTCCGACGAGGTGAACCCGCGACCGCGAAGTTCCGCGCCTCCTCACCACGGCTTGGAACGCTCGCCGGACGAGGCTCGAACATGATGAGCACATCGTTGCCACGATCGTCCCGCTCGACAAAGCTGAAGTGGATGTCGACCAGGGGATAAGGCTTGCCCGGCAGTTCGATGTTGCGGGCGATCACGGGCTTCTGACGGAGCAGCACCGCGCGCGAGCGCCGGATGATCAGGGTGCGCAGGGGGTCCGTCAAGGGAAGCTGGTCGAGCTGGAATTCAATCGGGGGCTTGCTCTTAAAGCCAAACAAGCGGAGCGCCATGCTGTTCCAGAACTCGATATTTTGCTGTGGATTCACCAGCAGAACGGGCATGCGAATCTTTTCCAGCGTTTGCCCATACAGGCTGTTGATCTGATCCAGGTCCTTGCTCCTCTCCTCCAGTTCCTGGTTCGTGGTCTCGAGTTCCTCATTCAGGGACTGCAGTTCCTCGTTGGTGGTTTCCAGCTCTTCGTTGGTCGATTGCAGCTCTTCGTTGGTGGTTTCCAGTTCCTCGTTCGTGGACTGCAGTTCCTCGTTGGTGGTTTCCAATTCTTCATTCGCGGACTGGAGTTCCTCGCTGGTGGACTCCAGTTCCTCGATTGTCGTCTGCAGCTTCTCCTGGACCGTGACGTCCTCGCAATAGATCAGGGTGCCAGTACGCCCTCCCCGGTCGTCCAGCACGGGCCGAAGGGTGACCTCGAGAAGATGTTCATCTCCGCCGACTTTGACGCGATTCTGAAAGCGAACCGTCTCATTGTTCAGGCGGCTGGCTTGCAAATGCATGCCCAGTTCGGGCATCCGGGTGAACAGGTCGGTATCTTGCAGACGTTTGGAGACCAAATCGACCGGGGTGAGGCCATAGAGGATGAGCATGGCCGTGTTGTTCTGGATCACGGTGTCGTCAACACCGAGAATGAGAATCCCGAGCCGGAGCGTTTCCAGCATGTAGCGATGCTGAGTACGAAGGGAATCGAGTTCCTGGCGCGCGCCGCTCAGGTCGGCTTGCTCGGGCAGTTCCACTGTCTTGTCTCTCTTCGCCTCCAGGTTGGGAGCGGGAGTGATTCTTTGGAAAATCCGCCAGCGCGCGTTGAGCCGCCGGAATTGCGCGGAATTAGTGAGCTGAGACTCCGATTTCCCAAGGAAGAGGATGCCCAAGGGATCGAGCGCGTAATGCAAACGCGCCAGGATCTGTTTCTGCAATTCAGAGTCGAAATAGATCAGGACGTTTCGACAGAGCAGCAGATCGACGTGAGAAATGGGGGCATCCTGAGCCAGATTGCTCTTCCCGAAAATCACCAGGCGGCGGATGTCACGATTGACCCGCAACATGCCTTGCCATGGAAGTACTTGTGCCGCCACTCTGGGCGAACCCGGCGCAGCGCCTCGGCGGAATACTCGCCTCGGCGCGCGGTGGTGAGCGCATCCTCATCGATGTCGGTGGCGTAGATCTTCACGTCGAACTCGGCGATGCGCGGGCCAAAAAACTCACTCAGAACGATGGCGATGGAATAGGCTTCCTCGCCGCTGGCGCAGCCGGCGCTCCAGTCACGGAACGAGGCGCCCGACTTGAGTGCCTTCAGCATGGGCGGCAGGATATCGTTGCGCAGGATCTCCCAGGCCGGGGGATCCCGAAAGAACTCGGTAACGTTAATCAGGATGGTGTTGAGGAGTTCGTTGGCCTCGTCCGGGTTCTTTCGCAGGTAGGTGCCATATTCGGCGTAAGAGCCGATATTGAGCTGGAACATGCGCTTGCGAAAGCGCCGTTCCAGCGTTGTCTTCTTGTAACCGCGGAAATCGAAGCCGCGGTGTTCCGCGAGTTCCTGGAGAAGGTCCTTTAACGACAGGTCTTTGCTCATTGATGAACCTGCTTGCCTTCACACAGACTCTTCAGCACAGTGGCGATTCCGGCGATCGACACGACAAAGTCGACGCAGCCGGTGGCAATCGCTGCCTGCGGCATGGTCTTGAACTCCGAGGTTGAAGGGTCCTGCGCCATGGTGGTTCCGCCTGCCTCTTTGATGGCCCGAATGCCGACGGCGCCATCACGATTTGAGCCGCTGAGAATTACACCAATGGAGCGCGAGCCGTACATTCCCGCCACGGACTCGAACAGCAGATCAATGGAAGGTCTGGAAAAATGCACCAATTGCGAATGCGCGAGCTGGATCTTGCCCGGACCCACCAACAGGTGCTCATCTGGAGGAGCAATATACACCAGCCCCGGCAAGATGGGGTCGCCATGCTGCGCTTGCTCGACCTGTTTTCCGGTTTTCCGCGTCAGCAGTGACGCCAGGTGGCTCTTGTGCGACGGGTCGAGGTGCTGGACCACCACGATCCCCGGAAAGTTCGTCGGCAAGGGACGAAGCACCTCAGTCAAAGCCAGCAAACCGCCGGCAGACGCTCCGACGGCAATCAGGTCGTAACGCCAGTTGTTCCCTGATGTTTCCAGCGGAAGCGTCGCGCTGAGTTTTCGCCTGGGCACGAGAATACCCACAAGGCCGAAACAACCACGGCCAGACGAATTGTACGTTGCGAGGCTGGACGGCTCAAAATGGCGGATCTCAGGGCCTGGGAAGCCTTGCCCGCCTTACATCTGGTCTCCGCGAATCACAAGATAGGGCAGGGAATTCGTCTCCGAATGATCCCTAGGGACAATTCTGGATGTGTGCGTTAAGAGGCTGCCGAGCGGGCGACCGGAGCAGGCTGGTTTTGAACCTCAAGAGGGGGCGAGAAGAGGGGGCCAGGCTTCACTCATTCCGGACCGGGGCCAAGGTCACCGCGAGGGTCTAGAGGAGCCTCACTGCCGTCTCGACCGGAACGGTTGCGCCTGATCTCCCCTTCGAGCGGTTGACGGGCCTTGACCAGCCTGCGTGATTGCGCTACGAGCTTGCGGCTGATGTTTCAGGCGTTCTCGCATCAGGATGACCATTACCGACTGGACTTCTGTTTGGGTGGTGAATTGGAACAACAGAACATAGGCCGACGAGTGTAATTGAGGTTTTTCACCAGTTACGACATACTGACGGTCTCAACCCCTGACCAAGCCCACGCCTGCCAGATGATGACCGAGGTGCACACGGTTTCGATCGTTGCGAAGAACAAGTACTCTGGAAAGGCGGGCGGCCTGCCCCATCCGGCCAGAGGCGGAACGAAGGTCAGGGAACCGTTTACAAGGGTCATAATGCCACCCGCGATGATATTTGCCAGCCGGTTCGCTCTAAACGGAAGCAGTCGACACGCCAAGATCATGGCGATGGGTATTTCCATCAAGACCGCTGAACCCATCAGAGCCCATGGTGGGAGAGGCTCGAATGAATTTCGCGAGCCAGCAATATCGAACAGGGCAACAACGTCCGCATACAGGTAGTTGAGCAACGCGAAGATCCACAATAGAGACAACCGCTCCTTTGCGTCATGCATACCAACCTCCCAAAAAATAGTACGGTCCTGCGGCGGAATAAGTTTCAGATGCAAAGAGATTGTGGCGTCAGTTGGCGCTATGTGGCGATGTCATAAGCTTGCACTTTACCTTCGCCTTTTTCGGGGATTTTGAGCGCAATCGGAATGTAACGCCAATCTACCCCAGAGCCGCCGCGCGACACAGCATCCCTGGGGAAAACGAGAAGAAAGGGTTATTTACGCAGCGTGTGGGTTTCTGCGCTCGTTCAGGCAACGCCTGACGCCACTGCCTCTCGTTTTGCTGGTAGAAGCGCTAGCTAGCAGGACGCCACCGATCACAATGAAAACGACCACATCGGTAAAGTTCCTGTGGAAGCCGTGAATGCCGGCTTCTACGGTTTGAATAGCCATCACCACGCCATGGGAGATGTTCCACCAAGCTGCTAGAGCAATCATCGAGCGATGCTCTGATGGTCTCCTTGCGGTCAAAAGTAGAAAGGCCCCGACAGTGTAATGACGCCGCTGGAGCCTGCTTGATCCATCGCGTGGAGGTATTCAAACCACAGTCAACTGTCGTGAACCGGCGATGACACAAGTGCGCCGTTTGTGCGCCTTTTTCGGGGTCAGTGGAGAGTAATGGGAATTTGTCAGGAGTGATCGCCGATGCCTGCAATCGCCTTGTTTTGCAAAACTCGCACCACAACGCGACGATTCTCGGCCTCGCTATCGGCGGTTTTGTTGCCGCCGACTTGCTCGCTCTCTCCCATAGCGCCGGGAGCCAGCATTCTTGTCAAAGGAACATGACCTTGCTGAAGCAAAATATTGGTGACGTTCCCGGCGCGGTCTTGGCTGAGTTTTTGGTTCAGCTCAGTGCTGCCGGACGAGGAGGCATATCCTTTGACCTCGATCATATAGCCTTCGATCGTTTTGGCTTTGTCTGCCAGGGCTGATAGTTGTGGGATGTACTTCGGATCCACCTTCACTTTGCCGCTGGCAAAATAGACTGTGACTTCGTCGAAGATGTAGTAATCGTCGAGCTGGCCAAAGCGCGCGACGGCAGCTTCGACGGCTGCCTTATTGGCAGCTATCTTCTCTTCATGTTCGCTCAATTTAGCCTGGTGGGCCTCCAAAGCCTGATAGTGCTTTTCGAGTTCCTCCTGCTGCTGCTTCAGGGCTTCCTTGGATTCATGCATGCCGGCTTGAATGGATTGCGCCTGTTGCAGGTCATTGCCCTTGAACTTGACGACTTTTGCTACCAGCTGATGTTGAGCGTTGTAATCGCCCTCGACTTTCACCGGGAGACCCGGAACCAGGGCCGCCATCGACATCTGTTTCCGGCGTGCTTTGAGCACTCCCTGAACCTGGCCAACTTCAGTATTGTCGTTCAGCAGAACAACCACGTCTGATGAGTCCGAAGTCTGCAGAATCATGGATACGCCGTCCCGCGCCTTGATGATCCCCTCCACTTTTGTAGTGTCGCCGGAGCTGAACGAGCTCATTGTAAGAACCATCAGTGAGAGAGCCCCCACGAACGCGATTAGTCGAGACATAGCACGATCTCCTTTTGAAATACGCTAACTTGACAACTAGACAGCTGGTACTGGTAAATCCATCAGTCATGCGACAAAGCGCTCAGTCGAATATGAGCTGGATCAGATGCTAGAGAACCCGAGGGACGCTATACGCCGTAGTCAAGAGCCTATCGAGCGGATCGAAAGCGCTGCTGTCGAAACAATGCGGGATGCAAGAAGGCCAGCCGCCAGAGGAAATTGACGGATGCGGCGTTCGTAAAGCCCCATCAATTGGCGATTTCGCATTCGAGTACGGGTTTCCCGAGACGGGCCGGTCTGCCGCTTACTATCGGGCCCTTTTTGGCGAGACGCCGTCAAAGACCTTGCTCTCTAGATCAGTGAACGGAGCGTCAGATGACGACTGTTGTCTCGAATTGGCACAAACTGCATCACGCGTTTTCCATGCGCTATGGTTAACTACTTTTTTCGCAGATCGCGGGCGACAGGTTGACCATCGAAGCAAGTGATTGCTGGTCACTTCTGATTGCTGATTCCCAATCCAACCATAGAGGGTTATTCGGAAATGCTAGAAAAGGGTCTGATTATGTCGTGTCCCTCGTGCTGCTCACCAATGAATCGTGAATTTAGGGCTGAAATCAATATCCATTTCCCGGGTCTAAATGGCCTTGACAAACCAACTGTCTGGGTCTTTCCACACCTTTGTGTGTGCCTGGGTTGTGGCTGCGCTCAGTTCAAAATCCCCGAGGGAGAACTGAAGCAACTCCAAACCAGATGATCGCTGTCTGAATTGGTCCGCAATGAAAAGATGTCGGGCCTCCGTTGAAATTTAGGAGGTGATAGGGCTCAAAACTCCGAATCCTGGCCTGAAACGTACCGGGGCCGTGGTCAACGGTCCTATTGACCCTACCAAGGGGATGCAACTGTTGAAATATCCCCATTACACGCATTGACCGCCCGCGCGGGATTTCTCAAGCCTGCTTCTCTTATTTGAGCCCCTCCACGAGGTACAAATCCGCCAAATTGCGGTGGTAGCCAAAAACACAAGTTTTGGCGTCGGGGGTCAAAAGAATAGGACCGATATTCTCCACACCCGCGGGATCGGTTGGCATCAGGTCCTTCCACAGGGTGCGCTGGCCTGATTTGATTTCGATGCGATAGACATGGGCGGGCAGTTCTCCGGGCTGATAAACGTAGAGAAAACGAGCATCGGCACTCCAAGTGATCGGCTGCTCGTCCTGACTGGCACCGGGAATCAGCCGCGGCTCGCCACCTTCGACCGGGTACAAATAGTCGTGTTGATCCGGGCCAATGGCAGCAACCCACTGAGAATCAGGAGAGATCGAAAACGAGTTGCCATTGACGCCTTCTGGTGTGATAGCTCGCGCCTTGCCTGTCGCAACCTCGAGCACATAGAGCTTTTCGCCCTTTTCCGCCTCATTGCCCGAAAACAAAATCCGTTTGCCATCTGCAAACCAATGAGCCCAGTTGTGATTGACGGTATCGTTGGTGAGATCCTTAGCTTGGCCCGCTCCCGTCGGCAGAAGTCGTAGCTGGGCAGGGGACACCTGGGTCTGGGTGATGGCCCACTTGCCATCGGGAGAAAGAGCGAGTGCGCTGCCCTCTCCCAGCAAGACGGCCGGAGAGCCGTCCGTGGAGCGGATGTAAACGCCGTATGTGTAGCCGCCCGATTTGGAGTAAGCGAGCGATCCCCCGCCACCCTCCTCGTCGAAAAGCAAAGTCCGTCCGTCAGAGGAAAGTTCAGCAGGATAGCTATAGTCGAGCCACGAAAGCTCGTGTTGCTTGCCGTCGGGATTGAACCCGATCAGCTCGCGGCGCCAGCTGGCTCGCACCAGAAGCACGCGCCCGTCACGAGCAATGTCGTAGAGCATGAGAGCGCCAGGCAAACGCGCGATGGTGCGCATCTCGCCATCTAACCTGGTGGCGTAAAGCGTACGATCGGTGCCTGATTTGCTGGCCGTAAACCAAATCTCCTTTCCGTCAGGAGACCAGGCTAGTCCTTGGATGGTGAACCACTGATCCGAAAGTTTTCTTTTGTGTCCTGTACTGTCGAGGACAGCGAGAGCACCACTGTCATCGCCCTGCAACGGATGATCGGCGAATGCGATGAAGTCGCCTTTGGGGGAGAGGCGCGGATGACCAATCCAGCCCCCAGTTTGGTAGAGGGGCTTGCCGATGGGAAATTCAAGGCGGTTCATGCCGCCGAAATCACGCACGACAAGAAAGCTCGATCCATCGGGAGACCAATCAGCCCATTGCACGTTTTCGAGAACCTCGCGCGGAGCTCCGCCTGCCAGCGGAGCACGCGCCAGAGTGCCCTGCGTGACCCACGCGCCAATCGCCTTGCTGTTCAGCAGAACTGCCATCTCAGATGTGGACGAAACCGACATTAGCTGGGTTCGGCTCAGGCCCATCGAGCGCGATTCGGGAGCTTCTGGGCGGGCCGTGAACACATCCACTGGATTCCCCTGCCATGCGGCGCTGTAAAGAATCGTCTGACCATCAGGTGCGAAACGAGCAGACCTAATGCTGCCGCGGCGAAAGGTGAGCTGGCGGTAGAGAGGTGGCTCCACCGGAGCGGGCTTGAAAGCCACCTTGCCGGCGTAAAGGCCGAGACCAGCAGCCGCAAGCAGGCCCAGGGCGAATACGATCGCGGCAACAGCTTTCTTTTGCTGGGGCGGCGATGTAACTAGAGGAGTGGAAGAGGAGCGTTGTGCGGCGTCTGCTACGACAGCTGTGCGTGAAGAATCAAGAGAACGCCTAAGGCGTTTCAGATCGGCACGCATCTCCGCAGCGGTCTGACAGCGCAGATCGCGATCCTTTTCCAGCGACTTGCTGATAATCTCCTCGAGCTTGAGGGGGAGCCCGGGATTGAGGCGGGTGGGAGGCGTTGGAACCCGGTTGAGGATCGCTTCTGTGATGACCGCAGAAGTTTCCCCGCAAAATGGCTGGCCACCGGTGGCCATTTCGTAAAGCACAACTCCGAATGAGAACAGATCGGTCCGGGGATCAAGGTCCTTTCCGCGAAGCTGCTCCGGTGACATGTAGGCCACGGTGCCGACGGCGGTTCCGGGGCTGGTGAGGTCGAGGCCTGTGTTGTCGGCAATGGTTTGCGAGTCGCCACTGGTCGGCTTGGAGGCACGAGAGATTTTCGCCAGACCGAAATCGAGAATCTTGGCGTGGCCTCGATCGGTGACGAATATATTGGCAGGCTTGATGTCGCGATGAACAATTCCCTTGTTGTGGGCAGCATCGAGGGCGTCCGCTGCTTCGATAGCGAGAGCGAGCAGAGTTTCCAGTTCCAGGGGTTTGTTTTTGATCGCGTGCTTCAATGTCTCGCCGGTCAGGCATTCCATCACGATGAATAGATGGCCATCGTGCTGTCCGATGTCGTGAAGCGTGCAGATGTTGGGGTGGTTCAGTGCGGAAGCGGCTCGCGCTTCACGGCGGAACCGCTCCAGCGCCTGAGGGTCTTGCGAGGAGTCGTTAGGAAGAAATTTCAGTGCTACAAAGCGCCCGAGTTGTGTGTCTTCGGCTTTGTAGACGACTCCCATGCCGCCACCGCCCAACTTCTCGATAATGCGATAGTGTGAAATGGTTTGGCCGATCATCGGACTGAAATCTTAGGTTCTGGGGACAGGCAAGTCAATGATAAGAGTGCGTTTCGTACGCTGAATGGATGGGTCGCTTGTCGTAACATCCCCTCTATAACAACGTCGGCGTTGTCCAGCAAAAAATGAAAACACTCTTCCCTCGGTGCGGAGAGGACTGTCAAGGGCGCCCGTTTTTTGGGCGTTCATCTCGACCCTTGACAGGCCT
>Ga0306920_100000643_pt1 | contig 41086 bp, 38 predicted proteins | sample flu12Cox44000170_FD_204666 | JGI IMG/M metagenome (GOLD analysis project Ga0306920, IMG submission 204666) | Lab enrichment of tropical soil microbial communities from Luquillo Experimental Forest, Puerto Rico - flux4day.12C.oxic.44.000.170 (v2)... | ecosystem: Environmental > Terrestrial >... | reverse complement strand
AGCTGCGGCAGCAAACGTGCGGAAACGAACTCCTGCAAGCGCCGATACCCGCGACGCTCTGCGCGCATAAAGAGCGCAACCAAGAGTGGGGTCAGCAACAAGCCCCAAAGCCATTCTGGTACGCCAAAGGTCATGGGATTGCCAATTGCCATTTGCCAACTGCCGATTGCTTAACAGGTCGCCAATTGGACGTTGAGCGTTGGGCGCCTGCCACACCGTAGCTACGCGAAGGCGGATTGGACGTTGGGCGTCTTATTCTCATGGAAGTTTTTTCCACACCGTCTGTGATAACAAAATCTGCGCGACCAGGAGCCCGCATCCGCCCATCAGGCACAACGGAAATAGATCGCGATATTGCTGATATTTCTTCACGCTCGCTGTCGATTTTTCCAGCTTGTCTATGTCGCTGTAAATTTGCTCGAGCGATTTCGTGTCGGTCGCTCGGAAAAACTTCCCGTCCGCAATTTTCGCGACCTCCGTCAAACCTGTCTCGTTAAACTCCACGGGCTGGTTTTCGTAGAGAATATTGCCCAGCGCGTCGGTAAGCGGACCTCGGTTAGTGAAGATTGGCGCTGGCGCAATTCCGTTGATGCCAGCGCCAATGGCATAGAAATGAATCTTTAACGCTTTCACTGCCTCGGCAGCAGTGTTTGGGGGAATTTTGCCGGCATTGTTTTCTCCGTCGGTCAAGAGGACGAGCACGTGGCTTTTTGAACGTTTATCATTTAGCCGGTTGGCTGCTGCTGCCATGGCTGATCCAATCGCAGTGCCGTCTTCGACGAGACCTATCCGCACGCGATCCAGGTTTTGCAAAAGCCAATCATGATCGAGCGTCATCGGGCTGACGACATACGGGCGACCGGCGAATGCAATAATGCCGATCCGATCGTTCGGCCGTTCTTCGATAAATTTGCGTGTGACTTCGCGGATGGCATCGACGCGGGTCGCTTCTTGTCCGCCGATCGTGAAATCCTTTGTCAGCATCGAGCCCGAGACATCCAGCACGAGCATGATGTCGATCCCGCTCGCTTCAATCTGGGTTAGGCTCTTTCCGAGCTGGGGACGCGCAAGCGCAACTACAAAAACCGCGAGCGAAGCTAGCAGCAGTGTCCGCAGAATTTTTCCTGCGCGCGCGGCGCTTTGTCTTCCGATTGCCCGCAGGGTGGCTGTGGATGAATAAGTCAACCCCGCGGCCGGGCCGCGTTTTCCACGCAAATACGCCAGCAACGGAATCGCCAGCAGCAGCAGGAGCAGCCACGGCCGCGCAAACGTCAGCGCGCTGTTTGCCGGCCACCAATCAAACAACTTTGTCATATACAGCGAATTTGTCATGTCGAGCGAAGTCGAGACATCTCTAATTCTTTGGACAAGCGACACGAGGCGGATGACTGAGATTCCTCCACTTCGGTCGGAATGACATTAGGGGATCAAACAGTCGCTAGCTCGCCCCCTTTCACGAAACGGATCGCTTCTCCCAGCAGCAATTCGCTGTCCGACGTTGTCGCTTCGTATCGCGCAAACTTAATCAGATCGCATCGGTTCAAGAAGTCCTCCAGCAACGATTTTTCCTCGGCGGAGAACGTCGGCGCTTTTGCCAGCGCGGTCAGAAATTCGATGGAAGTTTGTCGCGTCGCCGGCAACCCGTACTGCTGCGTCACGTATTTGCGCAAAATATCAGACACACGAATGCTAAACTGATACGGGCTCATCTTTTCAATTTCGCGGTTAATTTGTTCGAGCTCTTCCAGCGCGATCTCGCGTGGCAACTTTGGAGGCGCCGCCGGTCTGCGGCGCTTTGCTAACAACCAGACCACCAGTCCGAGTAACGAGAGCGACACAAATACGATCACGAACACCAGCCAGGTCGGAATCAGTGAATAATCCACTGGCGGCGCGATGTCGTGGAATTCTTCAGCGATCCAAATCGGAATACTCATTCTTCGCTCCGCTTTAACAGTTTAACGGGTTAACGGTCCCAATTCATCGAACACCGAGCCGGCGCTCGCGTTGTTTGAAAAACGAGCGCAACGCCGGCAAATAATCTTCTCCAGTCTGCAGCGCGATCGCATCGATATTGTTCCGCCGCAGCGTGCGGGAAAGGTCCGTGTCGCGGTCACGAACAAGATCCATAAAGAGACCGCGCGTTTTGCGATCGGCTGTGTTGATCTCGATCTGTTCCCCCGTCTCCGCGTCCTCTAACGTAATCATGCCAATGTTCGGTAGTACGCTTTCTCGTTCGTCACGAATATGGATGGCTACGAAATCGTGTCGCCGCCCACTTACTGCGAGCCCTCGCGAAAAATCGGGCGCCTGAAAATCCGAGATAAAAAAAACGACCGCGCGTCGTGTTACGATCTTATTCAGGTAATCAAGCGCCAGCGCCGGCTCTGTCCCGCGCCCCTGTGGTTGGAAAAACAAAATCTCGCGGATCAACCGCAGCGTGTGAGATCGGCCTTTTTTTGGTGGAATAAAAAGTTCGACGCGATCGGTGAAAAGAAGCAGCCCAACCTTGTCATTGTTCCTGATCGCACTGAATGCGAGCAAACAGGCAACCTCTGCTGCGAGCTCGCGTTTGGACTGCGTTGTGCTTCCAAAATTTCCGGAAGCGCTGACGTCCACAACCAGCATCACCGTTAGTTCGCGTTCCTCGGTAAACTTTTTTACAAACGCGTTGCCCATCCGCGCCGTGACGTTCCAATCAATGGAGCGAATTTCGTCGCCCGGTTGATATTCGCGCACATCTTCAAAGTTCATCCCGCGTCCTTTGAAAACGCTGTGATAATCGCCGGCGAATGCGGTCTCGACCAGGCCGCGGGTCTTAATCTCGAGCGTTCGGATCTTTTTGAGAATCTCGGTTGTTTTCTCTGCGCGCTCGTCATCCCGGGCGGAGCGAAGCGAAGTTGAGGGAGCCCGTTGCATTACCGAGAAGAATCACGGAACAGGCAGCCCGGCAAAAATCCGCTCGATGATGGTCTCGCTGGTGACCGCTTCGGCCTCGGCTTCGTAGCTGACGATGATCCGATGCCGTAACACATCGGGGCCGATGCTCTTCACATCCTGCGGCGTGACATATCCGCGCCCGTTCAGGAACGCATGGGCCCGCGCGCCGAGCGCCAGATAAATGGTGGCGCGCGGCGAAGCGCCGTAACGAATCAGTCCTTCAAGTCGCAAATTATATGAGGCAGGCTCGCGGGTCGCCCAGACCACATCGACAATGTAATCTTTAACGCGGTCATCAATGTAGATGCTGTTGACTACGTCACGTGCGGCGATGATTTGCCTTGGTTCGATTACCGCATCTACTTGCAAATCGGGTGCCGAAGTCGCCATCAAATCGAGGATCGTTCGTTCCTCTCTCTTCTGCGGATACCCAATGTTCAATTTGAACATGAAGCGATCCAGCTGCGCCTCGGGCAACTGATATGTTCCTTCCTGTTCGATCGGGTTTTGAGTCGCCAGGACAAGAAAAGGATCGGAGAGAGGGTATGTTTGTTCGCCGATCGTCACCTGTCGTTCCTGCATCGCTTCCAGCAACGCGCTCTGTACTTTGGCCGGGGCGCGATTGATTTCGTCCGCCAAAATCAGATTCGAGAAAATTGGGCCCAATTTGGTCGTAAACTCGCCCGTGCGCGGGTTGTAAATGAGCGTGCCGATTAAATCCGCCGGCAAAAGATCGGGCGTGAATTGCAATCTTTGAAAACCGGTTTGAATACACGCGGCCATCGTTTTCACCGTGAGCGTCTTAGCCAGCCCGGGCACGCCCTCGAGCAGGAGATGACCGTTGGCTAGCAGTCCCAGCAGAAGACGGTCCACCAAATATTTCTGGCCCACCACAACGTGAGCGACTTGCTGGCGGAGCGCCGGAATCCATTGCCCCAGCTCCCGCACTTCCTGCGTAACTTCCTGCGTCGATTTCATACGGTCTGGTCAGACATGTTCGGCTGGGAGAACGTTCGATCAAACCCGATGCAACTGCTTCCTTGATGACCATTTCCCAGAGGAATGCGATCTGCGCCGTGCTTCTGGGATATTTCGCGCCCTGGGGCGCAGGGTTAGAATGATCGGCAGCCCGGGATACGGTTCGGCTTTGCGAATACGCGCTTCGAGATAACGACGATAAGTTTCGTTCATCAGCCGGGGATCATTCACGAAGAGGACGAATTCCGGAGGTTGGAGCGGTTTTTCGCGGCGTCGCGTGCGCTCACCCGCTCCTTCAGCGGACCGGCCGCCTTCGCCAAGGCTATCCCGAAACCCTTCGGGAAGGAGACGGCCGCTCCTTGTTTGCGCAGCGTAAAATAATTTCAGGCGTTTGCCTTTGACCAGGGGCGGCGGATTCGCATCGAACGCTTGTCGCAGCAATCGATTTAAGACTCCGGTACCAATGCGCTGCCGGCCCGCGCGCCGGATTTTTTCAACGAGCGCAAATAGCTGATCGATGTTTTCGCCGGTGAGCGCAGATGCAATCAGCACCGGAGAAAATTCAAGAAAGAAAATTCTCGCACGTGTTTCATCGACAAGCCGCGAGATCATTTGCTTTCGGTTCCGTTGCGGTCTGATCAAGTCCCATTTGTTTAAAACAAGAATAGCAGCCTTGCGCTCTCTTTGAATTAATCCAGCGATCCGTTTGTCCTGGGCGGTTACGCCCATTGTGAGATCGACAATCAAAACACAGATGTCGGCGCGGCGAATACTTCGCTCTGCGCGCATGACGCTGAAAACCTCGACTGAACTCGAATGTTTCCGACGCCGCCGAATGCCGGCGGTATCGATGAAAATGAATCGCTGGCGATCGCGCTCGTAAAGAATGTCGATCGCATCGCGCGTGGTTCCGGGTAATTCGCTCACAATTGCGCGCTCACCGCGCACAATGGAATTAATGAGCGAAGACTTCCCAACGTTCGGCCGACCGACAATCGCAATCGAAATCGGATACTGGATGCCCGCCTCCGCCGAGGCTACGGCGGGCAGGCTCGATACTCCCGCCTTCGCGAGGCTTCGGCGTGGCAAGGGACGCTGGATTTCGGGAGCAGCGGGGAGCAACTGCTCGATTGCGGCTAACAAGTCCGAAATGCCGCGATCATGTTCCGCGCTGATCACAAAGCTCGACTCGAAACCTAATGAATCGAACTCTGCTGCCAGCGGCTCGTGCTTTTCAGTGTCGATTTTATTGATCACGAGCAAGACAGGTTTTTGGGATTTGCGCAGCAGGCGCGCCAGCTCAGCATCGATGGGCGATAACCCCTCCTTTGCATCGACAATGAAAAGAAGTAGATCGCTCTCGCTCAGCGGTTTCTCTGCAGACCGGCGCACTTGGACGCTCAGTTCCCGTTCGCCGACTCCGAAAATCCCACCGGTGTCCCACACGGTGAATGGGCTCGTGCCGCGAGTGCAAATCGCAGAAATCCGGTCGCGTGTGATTCCGGGTTGATCATGAACAATGGCAATCTTCCGGCCGACCAGACGATTGAACAGCGCTGACTTACCTACGTTTGGCCGGCCGACGATTGCGACGTTCGGCAGGATGTTTGCATCGTTCACCACAGCAGGCCGCATCTACGGTTTCGCAGGGTGGGCATGGCCCGCAGCCTGCAATTGGCGGACGCCCTCGCTAACGTAAATGATTCCGGAGATTAAAGTGAAAAAACCGGCTGCGATCACAACATAGAGCAGGGGAAACAGTCGCAGTTGCAGCATGACCCAGCCGATGGCGATCATCTGTAAGACAGTCGCTACTTTGCCGGTCCAGTTCGGTTTCACGTGCACCTTGCCAATGAGCAAATACAAAACGCCTGCGCCGACGAAAAGGATGGCATCGCGCGAGATCACGAGAACGGGAAACCAAACTGGAAATCTTCCGTAGTCGGGCTCGACCTCGCTCCAATTGCTAATGCTTAATGTAATAATGCCGCTGAGCAGCAATCCTTTGTCGGCAATAGGGTCGAGGACAACTCCCAGCGAACTCCGCTGGTGATATCGCCGTGCAACGTATCCATCCAAGCCGTCGCTCAACGAAGCAATCAGGAAAATAGCGATGGCCGTGAAGCGTTCCCACTCGAGCGGCGCGCCGCGCTGAACGCTTTGGCCATAATAGATCGCCATCGTGACGAAAGCCGGGATCATCAAAATTCGAACGACGGTGATTTTGTTGGCTGTAGTCATGGCACACGCGTGGACGTACGGCACAAAGGGCACCGCGTGATTGAATTCACGAAGGGACTCGTTCGTAGCAACAGAGCGCTAAACTGGAGCGGCGTGTTTCTCCAGCTTCGGGATTTTAAATGCTTCGATTTGTTTTTTGATTTCATTGGCGAAGGCCGCAGCGCCGGCGCCGTTTACAACCCGGTGATCAAATGTGAGCGAAAGCGTAATGACTTCTGCGGTTTCGTTTTTGTTTTTGTTAGGAATTAATTCCCGGTGGGCGGTGCCGACGAAAAGCGTGCCGACTGACGGCGGTACAACGATTGGCGCGCCAGCCTTTACTCCAAACGCGCCGAGACTCGTGATCACTACTGGAGCATTCATGGCGTCAACGCGACCGCTGCGAGTTGCAGCAACGGCTTCGTCGTAACTCTTTACGAATTCTGGCCAGCTTTTCTTATTCGCATTTGTAATCACCGCCGTCGCCAGGCGATCGCCTTCGAGCGCGACCGCAACGCCCAAATCGAAAACGTCATTCTGCACAATCTGATCGTCTTCGAGGATCAGTCGTCGGAAAGGCGCATGTTGTTCCATCGCGCGCACGACTGACCACGCGATCATCACAGAAGGGGAGGGGGCATGCTTCGGATTGTTCTTTTTCGCTGCCTCGCGGGCTCCCTCAATCGCGTCCCAGCGCGCATCGATTTGCAGGTTGGCGGGAATGACGTGGCTGAGTTTGCGGGTGACCGTAGGCGAAAGCGCCGGCTCGATTGCTGTAGCCGAGGCCAACGGCCGCGGTCGCGTCACCTGGTCCCTCACGCCAGCGCCCGCGGTTACAGCTTCCCGATGTGGTAAAGTTTCAGCAGCTCGTTGAAACTGATCCGTGAGCGACGCTTCGTCGGTGAAAAGTGTGCCGAGTTCCTGACCGATCTCGACTGTGTCGCCGACTTTGGTTTTCCATTCGCCCATCACACCGGCGAACGACGATTGGATTGGATAAACGGCTTTGTCAGTTTCCACTTCGCACAATTCGTCATCCAGTGCGATGGGATCGCCCGGTTTTTTCAAAAGCGAAACAATTTTCGCGTTGCGAATTCCTTCGCCCATGACCGGCACGGTGATGCTTTGGACGCGCCGTTTGCCGGGTTCGCCTGTAGCTGGGGGCGTTGACCGCGGCCGGGCGACCTCTGGCTCTGGCACAGGCCGGCCGCGGTCAGCGCCCGCGGCTACAACTGCGCGTTCATGCTTCGTTGCAACTGAACGCCTAATCGCAGCGACGATGCGTTCCACGTCCGGCAATGCTGCGTATTCGTAGATGGGGTTGTAACCAATCATTACGTTGGCTTTGCTGACTAGAATCGGCGGACTGATCAGCTCATTCCAGAGTTCAGGCGTGCTCGCAATATGGGAAATAATCATTTGCCCGACGCTGCAGTTCTCGGTGTCCTCCTGCACCACAACGAGCCGGCGAGTCTTGCGCACTGAATCTTCGACTGCAACCTTGTCCCACGGAACAATTGATCGCAGATCAATCAGCTCGACGCTGATTTCATTTTCGATTTTCGCAATTGCTTCAAGAGATTTTTCGATCGTATTTCCCCAGGCGATCACCGTCACGTCGGAGCCGTTTGCGCATCGACGCGCACGCCCAAGTGGAACCGCCCGGATTGGCTCTGCATGTTGGTGTTCGGCCCAGAGCAAATGCTTTGGAATTAAGAAAATCACCGGGTCCTCACTGTGCATCGCCGTCCAAAGCAATCCTGCGGCGTCCGCTGGCGTGCTGGGAATTAGAACATTCAGGCCAGGATAATGCGCCAGCGCCGATTCGTTTGCCTGGCTATGCCACAAACTTCCGCCGGGCAAGTACGCACCATAAGGCGCATAAATCACGGCTGGGCACTTCCAATTACCGAACGATCGCCAGCGCAAATTCGAGATGTTAGTGACCAGTTGATTGAATCCGGGATAAATGAAATCGATGAATTGCAGTTCAAACACGGGGCGCTTTCCGTACGCAGCCAAACCGCAGGCAACTCCGAGAATAGTCGATTCAGCAAGCGGTGAATTGAAGACCTGCTTCGGGAACTCGCTCGAGAGTTTCTGGGTGAGACGGAACACGCCGCCTTTTGGATCTTCGATGTCTTCCCCGAAGAGAATGCGTCGCGGATCTTCCTTTAAGCCCGCGCGTAATGTTTTGTTTACCGTATCGCCGATCCGATATTTTCCGGGCGGCAGAATTTCCTTGTCGGTCTTTGGCGGTGGTTTGGTGACGTTGGCCAAAAGCTCGTTAGGCGAGGGATCCTCGGCTTTTTCGGCTTCGGCGTATTCGCGACGAATGCGCTCTTTAATTTCGTTGTCGAGCTTCGCGAATTCCTCCGTGCTGACAATGCCTTCCTCGATAAGTTGATCCTTCCAGCATTTAAGCGGATCGAATTTTTCCAGTTCCAGCAGTTCCTCCTCGCTGCGGTAAAGTTTCTGATCGTCAGAACTGGTGTGACTGGAGAGCCGTTCCATCTTGATCCAGAAAAAGAACGGCCCGCCGCCTGCGCGAATTTTTTCGAACGCTTCCGCTGCAGCGTCATGGACCTGTTGCACGTTTTCTCCGTCGATTCGTCGCCAGTTCTCAGGCTCGAGAACATTCAAAGCGAGCGGATTGGTTTCGCGCGTGGGCATGCTGATGCCGTACGCGTTGTCTTCGACGAGAAAGAGCACCGGCAGTTTCTTCTCTTTGGCGAAACAGATCGCTTCAAAGAAATCTCCCTGCCGAGTCGCCGCGTCGCCTACGGTAGTTACAACGAGATTTTTTTTGCCATCGAGCTGAATGCCCCAGGCGATGCCACACGCAGGGAGCAGCTGCGAACCCGTTGGCGTGGGCACACTCCAGATGTGCAGGTCCGCATTGCTGTAATGCGACGGCATCTGACGCCCGCCGCTCCCGGTGTTTCTCTTGGCGAAATATTCAAGGCCCAGCTGACGCGTCGTCATGCCACGCCCGAGTACTAGTCCGCGATCGCGATAGTAAGAAACTATGTAATCGCCCGGTTCCATTTGGAACGAGACTGCCGCCAGCGCCTCGTGACCCATTCCGGAAACATGAAAATGTCCCTTGCCCTGGCGAATCAGATTCTGCTCGCGTAAATCCGCACGGCGACTCTCCAGCATCGTGGTCAAGAGCCGCAGCTTATCTTCTTTGCTAAGGGCAGGCATAGGGTTGACTTTACATCGCGCTTTTAGATCGACAATCGGACGGATTTGCTTCGCATAAGAAATCTAGATGGACTCGGCAATAGCAAAATCACGGCGGAGTGGGGGAGTGATCGAACATTACTGCGAATTTCTCCCAGTTTCTGCCTCGACGCCGACCGTCTCGCTGGGCGAGGGGAACACGCCGCTGATTCATTGTCCGCAATTAAGCAATCGGGTTGGCCGCGACTGCGAAGTCTTTGTCAAAAACGAAGGAGTTAATCCGACAGGCTCGTTCAAGGATCGCGGCATGACCGTGGCCGTGTCCAAGGCGCTGGAGCGTCGCGCAAAAGCGATCATCTGCGCTTCAACCGGGAATACTTCGGCGTCGGCATCTGCTTATGCGGCGCGCGCAGGAATTTCATGCGCCGTCATTCTGCCTGCGGGAAAAATTGCCACGGGGAAATTGCCGCAAGCCTTCGTTTATGGTGCAAAAATCGTCACGATCGACGGCAATTTTGATCACGCTCTGCGAATCGTGCGCGAGCTCGGCGAGAGCGGCGATTTCGTCGTTGTAAATTCCGTCAATCCGGACCGGATCGCAGGGCAGAAGAGCGCCGCATTCGAGATTGTCGATGAAATGGGTGATGCGCCCGATTTTCATTTGCTGCCAGTCGGCAACGCCGGAAACATCACTGCCTATTGGGCCGGATATCGGGAGTATCGCGCACGAGAAAACTCGACAAAACTGCCGGTGATGATTGGGTTTCAGGCAGCAGGGGCAGCGCCGATTTTTCACGACCAAGTCATCGAGAAACCGGAAACGATCGCATCCGCGATTCGAATCGGCAATCCAGCAAGCTGGAAACAAGCGTGCGCAGCCATCGCCGAATCTCGCGGAGCGATCGATGTGGTGAGTGACGAAGAGATCGTCGCCGCGCAGAGTTGGCTGGCTCGGCATGAAGGAATTTTTGTCGAACCTGCCAGCGCGGCAGCGATCGCCGGATTGTTCAAATGCTGCGATTCACGTGAAGCGGCGTACTCATTCCAAAAAATTCCGGAGGCGAGTCGAATAGTTTGCACCGCCACAGGGCATGGCTTGAAGGATCCCGATACGATTATTAAGCGAATGGAGAAACTAAAACCGGTTGCCGCGACTATGAACGAGGTGCGTTCAGCGATTGGACTGTAGGCGACGCTCGAAAACCATCGCCGTTCGTATTTTCTCCAACTAATCTTTATCTGACATGCCTTTGGTAGTTCAAAAATATGGCGGCACTTCCGTGGGCACTCCGAAGCGTATCCAGAGCGTTGCGCGCCGGCTCGTTGAAACGCAGCGTCAAGGCTGTCAGGTCGTAGCAGTCACCTCTGCGATGGCGGGCGTGACCGACAACTTGCTCAAGCTCGCGCGCGAGCTATCGCTTAATCCTGCCGAGCGCGAACTCGATATTTTGTTAGCGACTGGCGAGCATGCCGCCGGTGCTTTGATCGCTATCGCTGTGAACGCACTTGGCGGACGAGCCATCTCGCTGACCGGTGCGCAGGCGGGAATTTTAACTGACCGCAACCACGCCAGGGCGCGAATCGCGAACATCAGTCCGAAGCAAATTCACGAACTGCTATCGGACGATTACATCGTCATCGTCGCGGGATTTCAGGGGCAGACTCCAGAAGGAGAAACCACTACCTTGGGACGCGGCGGCTCGGACTTGACCGCAATTGCCCTGGCGGGCGCATTGAATGCCGACGCGTGTCAGATTTTCACTGACGTCGATGGAGTTTTCACCTGCGATCCCCGAATCGTAAAAGAGGCGAAGAAACTGGACGAGATCGCTTACGACGAATTGCTCGAAATGGCCAGTGGCGGCGCAAAAGTAATGCAGTCGCGAGCCGTAGAATTTGCCAAAAAATTCGGCGTCGAATTCGAGGTGCGGTCAAGCTTCAACAAAAGGAGGGGCACGATTGCAAAAGAAGAGAGCGTCAGCATGGAGGATGTGCTGGTTCGCGGGATCAGCCTCGATCGTCACCAGGCGAAACTCACCATCGCGGGAGTGCCCGACACACCAGGAATTGCTGGGCGAATTTTCTCCAACGTCGCCGCGGCGCACATCGTCGTAGATATGATTGTGCAAAATGCGTCGATCAGCGGAACGACCGACGTTTCATTCACGATTCACGAGGATGAACTTGAGAACGCCCGCAAAATCCTAATGCCGGTCGTCGGCGAGATCGGCGCGAAACGCCTGAATACGTCAAGCGGGGTGGCGAAACTGAGCGTGGTCGGTATCGGCATGCGATCGCACTCGGGCGTCGCAGCACGAATGTTTGAGTGCCTGGGCCGCGCCGAGATCAACATTCAACTGGTTTCCACTTCAGAGATCAAGATCGCGGTCGTCATCGATGAAAAGGATGCGGAGCGCGCAGCGCGCCTGATACACGCCGAGTTCGGTCTGGCCCGATTGATGTCCGCCACCGCTGCGACGCAGCCGCTGACGTAAATCATACTACCGCAGTTCATTTAAGGCGTTTTCACCGGATTAACATAAAATTCCGGCACCCCTTGAATTCGCATCTTGTAACCCAAACCCGCCCATACAACAGCCGCTCCAGGATGGTCGATCGGACTCGGACCCCAGTGGTCGTCTAGGTTTGCTTGCTTCCAGACCGATCCGTCTTCGAGCTTGATCACTGTGTGGCCCTTAAGACCGGCAAACGAACCATCCACGCGGCTCACAATTGGCTCGCGATGGAAGTAGGATTTTGCCAGCTTCTTCTCGGTCTTTTTCTCGGTGGCTTTCTCGGTCGCTTCCCGATATCCCTGCAACCAGGCATTGAGTTTTTCCAGCTCTTCGGATGAGAGCTTATTTAAGCCCGCTGCCTTAAATTCCTCCGGTGACATCATCTTCTGAATGTTGCCGGTGAGGACCTCGTCAGCCGCCCGAGTGGATCCCACAAAGCCAAGAGTGAAAAGCGCGCCAATTGTCAGGCAACAAATCGAACCGCTAAGAAAAGCTTTCATCATATATCTGCACGTTACCTGAATTCCGGCGACGCTACCACCGGCCGCAGCAACGTCAAGGTGGCGACCAAAGCGCAAGACACTGCGTGATTTAAGTGCGCCAACGGGAGTCACGCAACGGAGGGAATTCTGGAAATGGGTTCTAAGCGACGGCAAACCGCATTATTATAACATCAGACAATATATGTCATATAAAATCGCCAAGTGAGCGCATGTCAACAAAAACTCTCGACAACCACCCCGCCGAACCTGACACTCTTACTGGCCGACGTTCTTGCTTGCAAAAAACCAAGCGCGCTCATCGTAACCCAGCGACGCGCCCGGGCACTTCGGTTGAGGCGTCACACAACGATGAGGTCAACATGCAACATGAAACCCGGCCACCGGACAAGCTTCCCGATCCCTGGCTCTTCGACAGCGAAGCACTAATTCGAGAGCTGGACCGCTGCAGAGAAACCGTCCTGCAAATCCCAATCACCAACGCCAACGCCACGCACTTCGGCATCCAGCTCGCCGTAAACGCAATCTGGAACCTTCGAGAAACCCTTCGGGAGCTGCTCCACCTACACCACGAAGCCCAGCGCCAAATCCGCAAACAACACATGCTCGAGCTTCAAGAGCAATTCTCCCAACAAGCGCCGGATCCAAGCGACCCCCAAAAGATCATACCGATCGCTAAGACGGCACGTAAGACGGGCCGCTCTTCTCCGGGAGGATGGAAACCCAACGAATCCCTGCCCCGCGCAAGTGTGACCAACAGGACTACCACACGCAATCGGCGCGGGTAGCGGTCTTTGGATCCTCTGGCCGGAAGGCCATTTCCTGCCGGCCATTGGTAACTCTCTCTCTTTCTGGCTTGTCTTCTTGTCCTGTTTTAGTCCAAACTGCCCTCTATGGAGGCAGAAATAGATGACAATATCGACTGTTTCACGGCGGTTCCAGTGATTGTCTGGACGTTACTGGTAGCCCCTGTGTTACCCTTTACGATGTTACCGTTCTCATCGACCTCAACCCATTGACCACCGCCGCCAATATGCGTGTCTACGTCGGGACGCATATAAACCATGTGTGTCTTTTTCTTCGCCGGCTCCATCTGCCCCGTCAGATTGAAATTAAGTTGGGTCGCTTTGCCAGCCTGCGTCCTGGCGTTGGCGATCGATGCTTTGACTTGTCCATTTTGAACAAGAGTGACTTTATAAGTCCCCACTCCTAAGCCATCGCACGCGTAACGACCGTTGGCATCAGTCTTGACGAGTTTGGAAACATTCTTCGCTTCAATCCGGACATCGGCGCCTTTGATCGGGCGAGCAGTTGGGTCTTTCACAAGCCCTTCCAGCGATGTGCCTGCAGCCGCGCTGAACGTCACAAGCAAGACGCCAACGCTTCGTAAGAACAAGCGATTTCGAGAAGGTTAGGTTGTTCATAGTTGCTCCTTTCAGAAGTTTATTAAGCACTTACTACCCACCGCCTAACCGGTGTCAATTACGACCCACCGGCTGACCGGTATCAAGAGAATTTTTTCACCAAAACGAGTAAATCGCATGGTGTGCCATATGCCGCTCAGACGTTGCTCCCGCTCCATTTCAATTTCTGCCGAACGACGCTGAAGAATGAGGCTTCAGGCAGCGACGCCAGCGGAAGCGTTCTCTTTGCTTTGCGAATCGTGACGGTTGATCCTCGCTCGACATGGATCGGCTTGCGCCCATCCAGCGTCAAAAAAACTGGATAATCCGGATCGCTCGCTTCGATTTCGATTACTGATTCTTGCGAAACAATGATTGATCGATTCGTGAGAACATGCGGGCAAATCGGTGTGATCACGAAAACGCCCGACTCAGGATCGAGAATCGGTCCGCCAGCCGACAACGAGTAAGCCGTCGAGCCGGTCGGCGTCGCCACAATCAAACCGTCGGCGTTGAACTCTGTGAGCGCTTCGCCATTAACTCGTGTGCACAACAGGACCAGGCGCGAAAGTTCGCCGCGGCTTAACACTGCATCGTTCAGCGCAATCATTTTGCTCGTCCTTTTGTCGCCCAGGCTAACGCGTGCCTCGAGTAGCGCCCGCTGACTAAAATTAATCCGATCTCTCGCGATGCATTCCACCGCTTCACGATAGGTCAAGGAACTGGCGCAGGTCAGGAAGCCTAGCGAACCGACATTGATGCCAAAGATTGGCTTGATGCTCTCGCCAAGTTGCCCAACCACGCGCAGGATTGATCCGTCGCCGCCAGCTACGACCAGCAGATCGGTCGCGGCCCCCAATTCGGCCACCGAGAGCCCCGATTTCTTGCCGGCAATCTGAGCGGTTTCTTTTTCGAACAGGGTCGAGATTGAGAAACGGTCGAACTCCTGGGCGATTGCGCCGATCAGCTCCGCAACGCCTGGTTTCCCCGTGTGGGCGATTAAGCCGATCGTTTTCGCATGCATGCAAAAAATTCCTGGTTTCCGTCCGCGCCTGTAATAGCAGCCGGCGCTATCCCAATCACTTCATGGCCCAGCTGCCTCACAAAGGCGACAATCTTGTCTTGTGCCTTTCGGTGCAAGCCCGGATCGCGAACAATTCCACCTTTGTCGACCTCCGAGCGTTGCAACTCGAACTGGGGTTTGATCAAGGCGAGAATCACTCCAGTTGAGGTCAACAAGTCGAATGCGTTTGGTAGGATCAAAGTCAGCGAAATGAAGGAAACATCAATTACACAAAGATCGACAAGTTCCGGAATGTGGTCGCGAGAGAGAGACCGTGCATTGACTTTTTCGAGAACAACCACGCGTGGATCATTGCGGAGCTTCCAGTCCAATTGCCCATGGCCGACGTCAACTGCATAAACTTTTTTGGCGCCGCGTTGCAACATGCAGTCGGTAAAACCTCCGGTTGAGGCACCAATATCCAGCGTAGTCTTGCCGCGCGCCTCGATATTAAAATGATCGAGCGCAGCGTCCAGTTTTAGCGCCCCGCGGCTGACATATTTTCGCGTCGGCTTCACGCTGATCGGCGCTTGTTCCTCAAAAAGCTCTGATGGCTTCGCCGCAATTCTAGTGGCAACCATCACCTCGCCGGCCATTATTGCACGTCGTGCTTGCTCGCGGCTTGCGAACAATCCCTTCCGAACAAGAAGTTGGTCAAGCCGTAACTTCTTCGGCATCTTTGGAAGCATCGCTGGTTCGCCAGACCTTCGTGATTGACGCGCGGAGGGCTTCACCGGCTTTTGTTAACTGAGCGATTGTGATGCACAGGGGCGGCATCAGAACGACGACGTTCCAAATTGGCCTGGTGAGTAGACCATGGCGTCGTGCTTCGACGCAAACGGCCGCTGCTATGGCCGGCCCGGCGGCTTCCAGAGAATCTTCCATTTCTATTCCCGCTATGAATCCGCACTGGCGCACTTCCTTTACTCCCGGAAGTGTTCCTAGTCCGGCAAGTGCTGAGCGCAGATGTCGGATTTTCGGCTGTAGGGCCTCCAAGACACTCTCCTTCTCAAAAACCTCTAGACTTGCTTTGGCCGCGGCACAACCGAGGGCATTTCCCGTGTAACTGTGGCCGTAGGCGAGCGCCTTACCCTCGGCTACCGAGCCGTCGAAAGCGGAAAATAGTTTTTCAGAAATCAAAGTAATAGCGAGCGGAAGATACCCGCCACTCAATCCTTTACCTAGAACCATCATATCTGGAATCACGCCTTCATGTTCGCTCGCAAACATTTGGCCCGTCCGACCAAATCCGGTCATGACTTCATCAACGATCAACAGCGTATCGGTCTGACTGCACCATTCGCGGACGGCGCGCAACGTCCCGGACGGCCAAAGGCGCATCCCGGCGGCCCCTTGGATAAGCGGCTCGATCACAACGGCCGCCACCTTCGCTATCGCGGCGGGCGCGAGAGCCTCCAACGCCTCGAAATTTGGGATTTGGATCGCAGGAAAATTCCAGCGCGGCGTTCTGGTTTGAAACATTGCGGCGGCGCCCAGACTCGCTGCGCCCGCCGTATCGCCATGATAACCGCTCTGAAAGGCGATAAACTGATGTTTTCTCGAGCGTCGCATTCGCCAGTACTGATCGGCAACTCGCAAAGTGACCTCGATCCCTGTTGAACCATCATCGGAGAAAAAAACTCTGTTCAAGGACATGTCCGGGAAGAGCGCGACGATCGCTTGTGCAAGTTCGATGGCTGCAGGATTCGTAAAGCCGAGGAATGAAGTGTGCGCCACGCGGTCGAGTTGGCGGCGGATGGCCGCATTGATGTGTGGGTGATTATGGCCATGGATATTTGTCCAGATTGACGAATTCCCATCGATGTATTCGCGGCCTTTGCGGAGCAGCGCGCTTCTGCCTTCGACCAAAACCAGCGGCTCATGCTCGGCAGCACACCATTCGCGCATGTCAGTAAACGGATGCCAAACGAATCGCTTGTCCCAAGCGATCAACTGCTCTGTGTTCCACTCACTCATAAACGTCATCTGCTAGAGTCGGCGCCCTGCGCCGAATCCCGCGTGGCTACGGGACGGCGCAGTGTTCCTACCTCTCCATTTGGTCAGCTATTAGTTTTTCGATAGAAGCAACATCTTCGCTCGAAGCGCGCCGTCGCTGGTATTTTCGCATGAGGATTTCTTTTAACGCAAACAAGTCGGCTGACAACGGCCGCTCATAATAGGTCCAGTCAAGATCGCCCGCCGTTTTCGCTTGGAACCGCCACACGCCGCCGAACTTTGTGGCGCGCACTTCGCGTTTCTGCCCATGTTGGTTCCTCTCCGTCCATATATGTTGACTCCGCATTGCGTTAAGACCTTACATTAGCCGCCTTGAAAGACGCAGCTAAATTGGCAGCCTATTTTATCGGCATCGTTATCGTTGGAGTGCTGCTTGCTCCAATTCTTTTTTGGTCAGCCCAGTCGCTTACCACGCACGGTCTGTTTCCCTTTCTGGCGAAATACGATTTCGAAACATTCTTTCATCGGTCCATCCTGATCGCGGCTGCGCTCCTGCTCTGGCCATTTCTGTGCCTCAGCCATGTGCATTCAATGCCTGACCTTGGTCTTGCACCCAATCCACGTTGGGGCCGCGATCTGCGCGCCGGCATCCTTCTCTCGCTAATTCCCCTCCTCTGCTGCGGCGCTTTGCTCGTTGCATTGCACGTTTACTCATTTCGGCACAGCTTCGCCTGGCCGCGACTTGGCAAGGTGCTTGTTGCTTCAATCATCGTTCCCTTTATCGAAGAGACCTTCTTTCGCGGTATCGTTTTGGGCATCTTACTGAGGACAGGTCGAAAGTACATGGCCATCCTCGCTGTCTCGGTCCTCTTTGCGGCAGTTCATTTTTTCAAAGCGCCTGAACGGACGTCAGCCATCGTAACTTGGATCTCAGGCTTGAATTCGATCGCCCATTCGTTTGGACGAGTTGGGGACCCGATGATGGTGGCCTCGGCCTTTGCGACACTATTTCTTTTCGGCTGGATCCTCGCGGTGGCCCGTGTGCATACCAATTCATTATGGCTGCCGATCGGCTTGCATGCTGGATTGATTTTTGGCAGCGGCACTTTCAGCTGGCTGACGCATCGGCAAATTGTCGCCATCCCATGGCTGGGAAAGAATCTACTCGTTGGAATTGTGCCGCTGAGCGTAGCGGCAGTAACGTGGATACTGATGCGAACCTGGCTGAAATATGATCGCACTTCGCAAGTTTGAACCATTGGAAGCGGTCGTATCGCTGCTTTACCCACCTGTTTGCGCAATTTGCGGAGAAAACGTTCGAGGTGGCGAGTATCTCTGCAATCGGTGTGAAGCAAAGGTCGTCCGGATCGTCGCGCCATTTTGCCAGAAATGCTCCGAGCCATTCCAAGGCTCCATTACCAGCGAATTTACCTGTGCGAACTGCGCTCATCGCACGATTTATTTCGAAGCAGCGGTATCCGCATACCGGGGCCGTGGAATCGTTCGCGAGATCATCCATGAATTTAAATACGGACGCCAAATTCATCTGCGTCATCTTGTAGCGCGCTGGCTTCAAGCTGCATTGGATGACGAACGAATTCGCGGAAGTCGATTCGACATCATCGCGCCGGTGCCACTGCACGCCACGCGGTTACGAGAACGTGGCTTTAATCAGGCGAGCTTGCTTGCAGCATCGTTAAGCGCAAAGACCTCCATTCCCTCCAAGCGGGTGCTAGAGCGCATTCGTTACGCGACTACCCAAACTGCGCTTGATCGATCCGAGCGCATGGAAAATTTGCATAACGCATTCCGTTTACGAAAAAACGCAAACGTGCGAGGTTTGCGGGTGTTGTTAATCGATGATGTTCTGACAACTGGCTCCACGCTGAGCGAGTGCGCACGGATTTTGAAACGCGCCGGTGCGCTCTCCGTTTACGCGGCTACGGCAGCGCGCGCATAAGTCTCATGGCAATTTTCAAAAAGCCAGCGATCAAAGCAGAGGGCGGCAGAAAGCGGGACATTCCGCGCGGCCTTTTTCAGAAGTGCCCGGGCTGTTCCGAAGTCGTGCCAGAAATCGAGCTCGCGCAAAATCAACGCGTTTGTCCGCGCTGCGACTATCACTTCGCGCAACCGGCCAGGGAGCGGATCCAGAATCTGCTCGACCCGGACACTTTTGTAGAAATGGATGCCGATTTGAAATCGGTGGACGTGTTGCGGTTTCAAGGAATGGCTACGTATAAGGATCGGCTCAAAAAATACCAGGGGAGTACTGGCCTCCTTGACGCGGTAATCAGCGGGTATGGCATCCTCGACGGGTACAAGGTGGCTATCGCCGTAATGGATTTCGGTTTTCTCGCCGCAACCATGGGATCGGTCGTGGGCGAGAAAATTACACGGACGATTGAATACGGGACCGCGGAGCGCTGCGGCGTCATCATCATTGCTGCATCCGGCGGGGCGCGCATGTACGAAGGCATGTTGAGCTTGATGCAGATGGCAAAAACAAGCGGCGCACTTGCGCAACACGCGCAAGAACGACTCCCGTACATTTCTGTTCTGACAAACCCGACAACGGCTGGAGTCATGGCCAGTTTCGCTTCGTTAGGCGACGTTATTATCGCTGAGCCCAAAAGCATGATCGGTTTCGCCGGGCCACGAGTGATCAAAGAAACCACCCACCAGGAGTTGCCGGAAAGATTTCAGACCGCTGAATTTCTCCAGGAACACGGCCTGATCGACATAATTGTGCACCGCAAAAAAATGCGCGAAGAAATCAGCCGATTGCTCAGCTACTTTTCGATTACGCCGTGAACTATCGGGAGGCGCTCGCCTGGCTCTACAGCCTCCAGCGCTTCGGGATCAAGCTCGGGCTGGAAAATATCCGGCGTTTGCTGGACGAATATTGTAGCGGCATTTGTGTCAAACGCCCGGCGCTCGGCACGGGGAGCGCCTCTACACATAAGGTTATCCACGTCGCCGGCACAAATGGCAAAGGCTCCGTTTGCGCAACGATCGATTCAATCTGCCGCGCGCAGGGATATCGCGCCGGTCTGTTCACCTCCCCTCACCTCGTCACGTTTCGCGAACGCATTCGGGTAAATGGCGAAATGATTTCCGAGCATGCGGTTGCCAACGGCTTGACCACGATTCGCGACTTGGTCGCCGATTGGGAGCCGCATCCGACGTTCTTTGAAGTCACGACCGCACTCGCGCTGAAATATTTCTCTGTGATGGAAATTGATGTGGCGATTCTTGAAACTGGCATAGGTGGACGCCTCGATGCAACCAATGCCATTCAATCTGATGTCTCAGTCATTACACCGATCGACTTCGACCATGAAAAATGGCTCGGAAACACGCTTGCTCAGATCGCGGGAGAAAAAGCGGGAATCATCAAGCGCGGAGTCCCTGTTGTTTCTGCGCCGCAGCGACCAGAAGCCGAAAAGGTCATTCGTACGCAAGCCGCCGAGTGCGCGGCACCGCTGCAAATTGTAACTGAATCTTACGATCATTCCCCAATTGCTTTGCGCGGCCAGCATCAAAAACAAAATGCCGCCGTGTCAATTGCGGCGATTCATGCCGCAAGGGTGGAGGTCGACCAGAAAGCGATTGCGCGGGGACTTGCCCGTATCGACTGGCCTGCTCGTTTCCAGATGTGGGACAAGCGCACCATCATTGATGGCGCGCATAATCCGGCTGCTGCACGCTTGCTCGCTGAAACATGGCGCGAAATTTTTGGCGACCAGAAGGCGACACTCGTTCTTGCAGTTCTCTCCGACAAAGATCTGCGAAGCATCTGCGAAGTGCTCGTGCCGATCGTTGACTCAGTTCTTCTTCCCAAAATTCGCAGCGAACGCGCCGCTCACCCAGAAGAATTAGCAAAAGTCATCTCGGCCATTGCTCCATCACTCCCCTACTCCATCGCGGAATCTATCGGTGAAGCACTCGATCTCGCACGTGCGAAACCGAATCCAATTCTGATCACCGGCTCACTCCATTTCGCCGGCGAGGTTCTGGCTTATCTCCGCGGTTCAGCCACCACCTTTGAAGAATGCGCACAATGATTCGCGAGAACGTGTGCCTCTGGGTAGCGCACGCGTCTCGCGTGTTCGCGAGCGCGTCCTCGCGATCGCGAACTTTTTCTTAGCTCGACCCAACGACTGAAAATCTGGTTTTAAGGAAAGCGTGTTTCGGTGCGACGCCGAAACCAGCACGCGAGACGCGTGCGCTACCCAGAAGTCTCGATCCGAGGAAACAACGGCACGGGTTTGCCCACCACATGTCCATTGGGCAATTTCCCCCACTCTGCGTCTGCGAGTGAAAACCGTTCTTCTTTCCCGCTCGACTCCATTTTCCAATTCAGCTGATCAAAAATTCCATGCGCCGCTCGCGGTGTTACTGGTGAAATTAAGATCGCCACAATTCGCAGCGTTTCGGTGAGTGAATACAACACGGCGCTAAGTGTTGTCTTCGAGAGCTTGTCCGAACCTTTGGCGAGTTTCCAAGGCGCAGCGGCCTCGACTAAAAGGTTTCCTTGATCCGCGATTTCCAAAATATTCCCGATCGCAGCATTAACGACAAAGGGACCAAATGTTAATGGTAACGCAATCGGAAGCGTTCGTCCTTCGCTCACGTGTGATTTGTAGCTTCCAACTTTTTTGGCAATCTGCTCTGCATAGGGTTCGCTGGAACTTTCGTCTGGGTTTTGTAGCCATGCGCCCTGCGGGAATTCGAGGCGACTGCCTTTATATCTCGCTGCCATGTTGAGGGTGCGATTGAGCAAATTCCCTAACGAGTTAGCCAAATCGGCATTGTAACGTTCGACGAGGCGTTCTTCAGAGAAATCGGCGTCCTGGCCAGTCGCGATATCGCTCATTAGATAGTAACGAAGTGCGTCACCGCCGTATTTTTCGATGAGAACAAATGGATCGATAATGTTCCCAGCGCTTTTGCTCATCTTCGCGCCGCCGAGATTCCACCAGCCGTGAACCAACAACTGCGGCATTTGATCGTTAGGAAATCCGATGGCATGCAGCATAATGAGCCAGTAAATTCCGTGCGCCGGAACAAGAATGTCTTTCCCGATGACTTGTAGTGCAGGCCATTTGTCTCGGAAAGTTGAAGGTTGAGAGTTGAGAGTTGAAAGACTCGGATCGTAGCCAGCGAAGCTGATGTAGTTTGTTAATGCATCGAACCAGACGTAATTGACAAAATCTTTGTCGAACGGGAGTTCAATTCCCCAATCGAGCCGCGACTTCGGACGCGATATGCAAAGATCGCCGCTGATTTTCTCCACGGCATTACGTAATTCCGTCTGGCGAAAATCGGGGATGACTGCGTCTTTGCAATTGTCCAGATACGAGCGCAGCCAATCTTTGTGCTGGCTTAACTTGAAGTAATAATTTTCTTCCTCGCGAAATTCGATCTCGCCCCACTCCGGTCCGAATTGGCCATCGGCGCCGCGCTCCCTATCGGTCAGGAATTGCTCCTGACGGACTGAGTAATAGCCGGCTTGTTTGTCCTTATAGATTTGTCCTGCATTAAAGAGCCGCTGCAAAATTCCTTGAACGACTCTTTTGTGCGGTTCGCTCGTTGTCTCCGCCCATTCGTCGTACTGCACGTCGAGCTTTTTCCAAAGATCAATAAACTTTTGAGTGATGCCCTTGACGAATTCAGCCGGAGGAACGCCCCCTTTCGCCGCCGATTGCTGGACCTTTTGACCGTGTTGATCCACGCCGGTCAGAAAAAAAACCTTTTCGCCCTTAAGCCGGTGATAGCGCGCGATTACATCGGCCAGCACTTTTTCGTAAGCGTGGCCGACGTGCGGTGGCGAATTCGTGTAATCAATCGCCGTGGTAATGAAAAACGTCTTCGGCATTAAAGGAAACTGGCGGACGAACCCTTGTAGGGCAAGCGCTCCCGCTTGCCAATCGCTTCGGCTTCCAATGCCGTCGCGCGAGAATTACTCGTCTAAGCCAATTCGATACGGCCAATCGGCTGCGCGTTTAACGAGGCCGGCGCGTACGGGATTATCCTCAACATAGAGCCACTTCTCGTGAAGCGATTCATCTGAGCGTAACAGTCGATCAAAACAACCCGGCTGCCAATCCCACGCTGCGTTTAGTTCTCGGCGAATCCAACGTTTCAGTGCTGCCGAAAAATTTCCAAGCTTGGCATCACGAGCATCTGTTGGCGAAACGATCACGTGAAGATGGTCAGGCATCAAAACAGCGGCGAGCGCGGTCCAGTGCAGAAGCTTCACTACAGCGGTTTTGAAAGCTCTAAAGGCGCCCTCGTTCGCGAGAACCGCCTCAGGATTCGCGACACAAATTGTAACGAAATAGATAACCCGTTGTTCCCAGCGCAGCCAAACCGGAATCCGCGGAGGATGACCCATCGGAAGAATCTTCGCAAGCGCAGCGCCCACCCCACAATACAAATCGGCAGGCGGAGCGCCTGCCCTACAATCCCGCGTCCCAAGGCAGGCCTTTCAATCGACTGGAGCGCCGGTAAATGAGCACTTAGCGCCTTTACGACACGCGCACTTTTTTCCAAACGCCGCCTTGTTCTTTCCAGTTGTAAAGCGGTTTGCCGTTGATTTTGTGGACGGACGTTTCCGTGACCGTCATGTTGCGCGGCTGTCCGGCCATGGAGAAATCGATGTCGTAAATTGTGCCGTCCGCAGCTTTCATATCGACGCACGCAAAATATTTGCCGCCGCCAAGACTGGAAAGCCGGTCCTCGTGGACCCTCACCAGATCGAGCGCCAGGTTTTTGCCCCTATAGTTGACGTGAAACTTTCTGTCGGCGGAACTTTTGCGTTCAGTGGCAATGTGTCTTTTGATCCCGGCAGAAATATCGGCATTGCTGACTTGATTGGTTTCGATTTTGATCTGCGGCGAACGCGCCGTTGTTGTCGCCGTCTGCTGCGAAGATCCTGCTGGTATCTGGGACAACTGGTTGACCTGCGGCGGTTGCTGAAACGGGTGTTGCGCATCGAGGCGCGACGAACCGGACGCGAAGAATAGCGAAACGAATAGAATGACGATAAGTCGAGCTATCATGACAGTGAGTTGTTGAAGGTTGCTGTACCGCTGCGCAGTTTACCTTGTGGTATATGCTATTGGGAAGCAAAATAATTGCGCGTTCGCCCCGGCTGCGAACGCGTACAAGCTGGTTTACTCCATGTGCGCCAGCATCCTCAGCCCACCGGTCCTAAAAAATCGGATAAGAAGAAGCGCGGCAACCGCCAGGAAATGATGTTTAGAACAGTGGTGTAATTGAAGCTGATCGACGTCTCCACAATTTGAGCGCTGCGCTGAGAAGGGATCAGCCCCAGCAGGTCGAAAAGATCACGCCGCCTTCGCCGTTTCCATTTCTTCGCTGTATTTGCCGAAGCGCGCTTTGCTGTTACACCAGGCGCGATGATGGAATGCCTTTTGCGCAGCACCTATGTTCGCTGCATCGCCTTTCCACGCCTTGAGCACGGGGGCTTGCAACGCGCGCCCGTATGAAAAGCTCAACTGCCACGGCAGCCCTTCCATGCGGTTCATCGCGTTGAGATGTTCGGTCGCCTGGTGATCGCTCTGACCACCGGAGAGAAATACGAGACCGGGCACGGCCGCGGGAACAACGCGCTTCATGCAACGCACAGTCGCCTCCGCGACTTCCTGCACGGAAGCCTGCTGCGGGCATTCTTTGCCCGACAGGACCATGTTTGGCTTGAGCAGCATCCCTTCCAGCCCGACGCGGTGTTGAGAGAGGAAATTGAAAACGCTTCGCAGAGTTTGTTCGGTCACTTCAAAGTGGCGTTCAATTCTATGCTCGCCGTCCATGAGCACCTCGGGCTCAACGATCGGCACCAGGTCGCATTCCTGGCAAAGCGCTGCATAACGCGCCAATGCCTCCGCGTTCGCGTCGATGCACGAGCGCGTTGGAATCCCGTCGCCGATCGCAATGACTGCGCGCCATTTGGCAAAGCGCGCTCCCAACTGGCGATATTCTTTCAGGCGCTCGCGCAAGCCGTCCAAGCCCTCGGTAATTTTCTCGCCCGGAAAGTTCGCCATCGCCTTGGCGCCTTTATCCACCTTGATCCCTGGAATGATCCCCTGCTGTTCCAACGCTTCAACGAAAGTGCGACCGTCGAGAGTTTTCTGCCGGATTGTTTCATCAAAGAGAATCACGCCGCTGATGTATTCCCCCGCGCCTTTAGTGGTAAACAAAACTTCCCGATACGCGCGACGGTTTTGTTCCGTCGAAGGGATATTGATGCTTTTCAATCGCTTCTCGATCGTGCCCGAACTTTCATCGGCTGCCAGGATCCCCTTCCCCGGGGCGACCAGTTTTCTTGCTACCGTTTCCAGATTTTCAGTTTTCATAATCGTTTGGTTTTGTTGGGATAAATTCTAGGCTCCTTCCTCGCAAAATGCTTGAAGAAATGCAAACGAAAAGCGGCGGCAAGCACTCGACAGAATCTTGGGGAGGCAGGGCGGACCGGCAAACCTCGCCAGAGCGACGAAAACAAGTTACAAACGCAATCGACGTAGACGTAGCGCGTTCCCAATCACGGATACCGAACTGAAACTCATTGCCGCGCCGGCGATCATCGGGCTGAGCAGAATTCCAAAAAATGGATAGAGCACGCCCGCCGCGATCGGCACGCCGAGCGCGTTGTAGATGAAGGCGAAGAAAAGATTTTGCCGGATATTCCGCATCACGGCACGACTGAGATGGATTGCTTTGGCAATTCCCATCAGGTCGCCTTTCACCAGCGTGATGCTCGCGCTTTCAATGGCAACATCGGTTCCGGTTCCCATTGCAATGCCGAGGTCGGCAGCCGCCAGCGCCGGCGCGTCATTGATTCCGTCTCCGGCCATGGCGACGATTGCGCCTCCCGATTTCAATGTGTTGACCATGTCGATCTTTTCCTGTGGCATCATTTCGGCGCGAAAGTCATCGATGTGCAGTTCGTGCGCGACCGATTCGGCCGTGCGACGGTTGTCGCCGGTGCACATGATTATTTTCAAATCCATGGCGTGAAGTTCCCGCACCGCTTCAGGCGTGGTCGCCTTGATTGGATCGGCAATCCCGATCACGCCGATAGCTTCGCCATCGACGGCCACCCACACGGTGGTCTGCGCCTTTTCCTGCAAACGCCGCGCCTGATTTTTCAATTCATCAGGAATTCTCACACCTGAACCGCTCAGAAACTTTTCCTTGCCGACGCGAATAAGTTTCCCGTTGAGCCTTGCGGCTACGCCACCGCCAGTGGTCGATTCGAATTCCGTCGTTTCACGCAACTCAATTTGCTCTTTGTTTGCTGCAGCGACGATTGCGCGGGCCAGCGGATGCTCGCTTTGGTTTTCCAAGGACGCGGCAGCTTGCAACAGATTGAGCTCGTTTGCCGAGGTTCCGACGACGCGACTAACGACCTCGGGTTTGCCCGCTGTCAGCGTGCCAGTCTTGTCTATGAGCAGACGTGTGACTTTTTCAGCGATTTCGATCGCTTCCGCGTTCTTGATTAGAACGCCGGCTTGTGCGGCGCGCCCAACCCCAACCATGATCGACATCGGTGTGGCGAGGCCAAGCGCGCAGGGACACGCAATGATCAGGACCGAAACAGCGTTCACCAATGCGTAAGCCATCGCAGGCGCAGGTCCGAAGATTGACCACGCAACGAAAGTGAGGACCGCAATGACAACGACCGCTGGAACAAAATAGCCAGACACCGTATCGGCCAGTTTCTGGATCGGCGCGCGGCTGCGCTGCGCTGCGGACACCATCTCCACAATTTGCGCAAGCATCGTTTCCGCGCCGACTCGCTCCGCGCGCATCAGAAAGGAACCAGCCTGGTTCACGGTCGCGCCGATCACTTTTTCGCCAGCTCCTTTGCTAACTGACATCGACTCACCCGTGATCATTGATTCGTCGACGTTGCTCCTACCTTCGGTGATCACCCCGTCGATGGGCACTTTTTCGCCCGGTCGAACGCGCAATACATCGCCTTTCTGAATTTCGTCCACAGGAATTTCTTCTTCGCGACCATCGCCAACTCGATGCGCAGTCTTGGCAGCGAGTCCAAGCAGCGCCTTGATCGCCTGTCCCGTGCGACTGCGCGCTTTTGCCTCAAGCAATTGGCCCAGCAACACGAGCGTGGTGATGACGGCCGCCGCTTCAAAATAAAGATCGATTCCGCCATGACGCCGGAATGAATCTGGAAAAATCCTGGGCATGATCACTGCCACAGCGCTGTAGAAATACCCTGCGCCGACACCCACGGCGATAAGCGTGAACATGTTTAGCCCGCGATTGACGATCGAACGCCAGGCGCGTGCGAAAAAAAAGCCGCCAGCCCACAGCACGACCGGCGTCGTCAGCACAAATTCAATCCATTTCCCGATTTTCTTTGGAATGATCGACTCGACATGCAGACCCGCCACTGCATGTCCCATCGCCAGGATCAGCACGGGAATCGTGAGCACCAGCGCGCTCCAGAATTTGCGCGATAACGACCGAATTTCTTTTTGTTCTTCCTGGTCGCCTGCTTCAACCCCGCGACTGCGGGGTTCAAGCGTCATCCCGCATTTCTGGCATTCCCCAGGATGATCCTGCTCGATTTCCGGATGCATTGGGCAGGTGTAGATCATTTCAGTCTCGCTCGAATGCTCCTCACATTTATCAGCAAGCGTCACGCAGCGAGCAAGCTCGCAGGCATCACAACGCGAAACCCATCCGATTCGGAGACGCTTTCGTCATTCCTACGTGCAGCCAGCAGATGCTGCCTTTTACTCTTCATGAGCGCTTGTCGCGCGGTGCCGATTCGTTGGGATGAACTATCGGGCAGGTAAACGCCCCCTTTTGGCAAATGGAGCATCTATGTTCCCATTTTCCCTGGCGCGCGAATGTCGTAATAGCACCTTGGCATCCGGGGCACTCGTGTTTTTTGAATGGAGGGCTTGGATAAAGGCCATTGACTCCGTACGCGCTTATTCCCGCTCGTGAGAACGACGGACCAGCCGGAAGCCACGCCACAGTCTCAACTGTCTTACATCGCGGACAAACTAGGGCTTGCTCGCGTGTGCTGGTGGCGGTCGTGGAAGCGCAGCCTTGCAGTATAATTGCAAGGACAACGACGGACAATTCGCCAAGCTCAAAGATGACAGCGTCTGTTTTAATCGTTTTCAAGTCCGTCACATTCCGATGGTCTTTTTCCCCGGTTCAGTTGAGCAACAAAACATCGATTTGTCGCCGCACTTTGAACAGGCATGAACCAAGTCACCATGGCGACTCCCTTTGCCGTAAACGACGTAGCCCCAATGGCCGCCGCAGCCGGGGCAAACGTGCTTCACACTCGGAGTGAACCAGTCGAGAAACGCTCGCTTCTTATCGACCTCGCGCACCTGCACTGTTTTGCATTTCGTGCACGCCATCGCGAGTTTCGCGCCCGGCTTCAAGCCTGTTGCCTGTTCGCGACTGGTGATCGGGAATTCATAATTATACAGCGGTGGTTTTGCGTACGCTGCGACTGGCAGAAGAACGGTCGCTGCCAACGTACAGAAACCAACTGACGGGACTCGTATTATTGAAGCCTTCATGACACTTCCTTTCGATATGCGTTTGCCTACACGAGTGAAAGCAACAGCGCTCATCAGTAATTGCTAAAGATTGAGCGTTTCTTGGGCGCTTGCTACAGATATGGACAATGGATTCCCGCGCGGACTTCCATACCGCAGCCTTCCCAGACATTCTCACACCCCTGTGGTTTTCTATTCTGGTTGGGCAGGCAAGAATAAAGGCGCTTTACTACCTGTCGAGGTGCGCAGAGATCGCCGCGTTCATGGTTTTACGTTGTTCGACAAGTTTATTCAAGACCGCCACGATCGCGTCGACACGCTTTTCGCCAGTGGCGCTGTTTATCTCAGCGAGGAGCTTGTCGATCTCTGCGTCCTGAGCTTTTTGTTTTTCCATTATCTTGGCGTGAATCGGCATTACCTCGCGATGTTTCTGTTGGTTTATGCCTTGCATTCCGCCTGGCTCCTGGGCAAGTAGCATGGCGCTCTGGAACGCGATGGTGATTGCCAGTGCGGATAAGATTTTCATCATAGAGTCTCCGTGTTTGTTGTTAGCTTAGGGTTCCGAAATTCACTGCGTTCGCTGCAGCCTCCTATTCTTGTTACCACTGCCTCGAACGCGGTCCTCGAAGATCGGCAGTTTCCCAAAAAGGAATTGGAACGGAATTGGGCTGCGCGCGGCCCACGCATTCTCATCATGTTTGGCCTCGGGAAAGGCCAGATAAAACAACTCGGACCCCGGGCGATACCCTTTCCAGATGAGCCGGTCTCGCATGCTGCGCGTTGCTTCGTAGTTGTCGCCCGGCCAGCCACTATCGAGGTAAATCTGAATTTTTCTCTTTGCTTCCGTTGAGACGCGCTCGAGCAAGTCGTCCTTGAATGTGAATGTGCTCGAGAGGCACGCGACTTTGCCGAAGACTTGGGGCCACTGCCATCCAAGATAAAAGGAAACAACACCGCCGAGAGATGATCCCATGACCGCTGTGTTCGCGGGTCCCGTCAGCGTCCGGTATTTCGCGTCGATCAGCGGCTTGAGCGTTTCGACGAGAAAACGGCCGTAGTCCTCGTAGCCCGGTAAAGTGTACTCGGTCATGCGGTTATTCGGATGAATGCCGACGACGATTACCTCCTCGATTGCGTTCATTTTATCGAGCACGTCGAGAACCTTGTTCGTTCGCCAGCTATTCGCTCGAAACACCTCTTCGTTGAGGAAGACATTCTGCCCGTCGTGCATGTAAATGAGCGGGTATTTCTTTAGCGTGTTCTCATAGTAACCGGGAGGCACGAACACGCGGAAGCGGTGTTCAACACCCGAGGCGCTTGCTAGCGGCGGCATACATGCGCAAACGGTGCAATGCGTATCTTCGCGAAAATACGGATATACTTCCAAGGGCGCACCCGAGGTCGCGATTGCTAAGTAATTTTCTCCGCGCGCCCATCGCACACTGTCCTCGCCGAGAAGAACCGGCTTGAAATAAAAATATGGGCGGTCGGTTTGGATGCAAAATTCGGACACACCCCGGTTTCGATCTATGGAGCGAGCCTCGATATTGAAACCCCAATCGTCGTCTGTCCGAAGGCTTATCTTTTCGCCAGTTGCAGGATAAATGACGCGAATCACCTGATTCTGCACCGCTCCATCTTCGTTCTTCATGGTCGCATCGACACGACTTCCTCGCGCAGTTTGCAAGCGATCTCCTTGCGATTGCCTGACCGAATTTTCGGAAGAGAGATCAGACGCCTTCACAGGAAGTAAGCTTTTTGGATATATTGCTCGAGCATCCGCTGCGTATTGAAGAAGGAGCCGTTGAGGGCAATGCAATGCCGCATGATGTCGGCAAAGCGATCTCGACTCTCGTAAAATGTCGGAAGCACTTCGGTTTCCAGCTTCTCATACAGTGACGCGGCATCTTGCGACCGATCATGGACCCCCTGGTCTCTCAGTCCCCACGGTCTGCCGATCGACCAGCCGGTGACTCCCTCGATACAACCCTCGATCCACCAACCGTCGAGGACGCTCAGACTCGGCACACCGTTCAGCGCAGCTTTCATCCCGCTGGTACCGGACGCTTCGAGTGGAGGCTCAGGCGTATTCAGCCACACATCAACCCCAGCCGTGAGCAGCGCAGCCAGCTCCATATCGTAATCTTGGAGATACACGACTTTAATCGCCGAGCTCAGCTTCCGCGCATTTTCGATAATGTGCTGGATGATCCGCTTGCCGTCGTTATCAGCTGGGTGGGCTTTGCCCGCGTAGACAATCTGAAACTCACCGGAGGCTTTTGCGATTTTCTTCAACCGTTCGACGTCAGTAAAAAGCAGCTCGGCACGCTTGTAAGTCGTCGCGCGTCGCGCGAAACCGATAGTGAGCGCGTTTGGCAAGAGCTCGACGCCGGACATGAGCTTCACGCGTTCGATGAGCTGCTGTTTACACTGCAAATGTGCGGCGGCGATCTTCGCCCGCGGGATACCGAGCGCGCTGCGCAAGGCGAAGTTATCCCGTCGCCAATCAGTGATGTAGCGATCGAACAATTCCCGGAAAGGTTTCGCAGCCCACGTGGCGGCGTGAACGCCATTGGTGATCGAGTCAACGACGTAGTGGGAAAACATGCGCTGCGAGACTTCGCCATGGCGTTTCGCCACGCCGTTAATGTAGTGGCTTAGATTGAACCCGAGAAAGGTCATGTTTAGCACGCCTTCGCAACAGAAGACTTCTTTCAGATGGTAAACCTCGCGGCGACCGAGTACCTGGTTAACCAGTTCCATTGGGAATTTATCGTGGCCGGCCGGAACTGGGGTATGCGTCGTGAAAACGCATCGCTTACGCACTGGGTCGAGATCCTGTTGGCTAATTTCGTGTCTCCCTTCGGCGCGCGCGTGCTCGTCGAGCAATTCGAGCGTGAGAAGGCTCGCATGGCCTTCGTTCATGTGGTAACGCTCGATCCGTCGATAGCCAAGGATATGCAAGATCCGCACGCCGCCGATTCCGAGGATGATTTCCTGGCAAATGCGATAGTGTGCATCACCGCCATAGAGATAATCGATAAGGGAACGATCGTACTGTGAGTTAGAAGCCAGGTCTGCATCAAGAAAGAGCACCGGCACTTCAAATCCGCTCACCCCTTTGACGCAGTATCGCAACGCCCGGAGCTGGACCGTTCGCCCTTCGATCCGCACGTTCACACGCTCTGGCAACTCTTCCAGGAAGTTTCCCGGAGACCATTTTATCGGCTCCTCTTGCTGCCATCCATTCGGATCAAATCGCTGCGTGAAATAACCGTTGCGATACAGCAGCGTCACTGCTACGAGCGGGACAACTAAGTCCGCCGCGGAACGAATCATGTCACCAGCCAGCACGCCAAGACCGCCAGTGTAAGTCGGGAGGTTCGACGCCAGCGCTACTTCCATTGAGAAGTAGGCGATGGTTTGCGGCGCGTTGACTTCGCTCGTACATCATCAGTCATTGCTTTCGGCGAAGCCGGCGCATGCTCAAGTAGCGTTTCGGGTGCTTTTCGAAATTCTCGAAGCACAACGGGCAACAGATTGCCACCATTTCGCCTTCTACCCGGAGGTGGGCAAAACCCTCGCCGTCCAAAACGGACTTGCCACAGACGATGCAGTGCTTTTCCCAATCAGTTTCCCAAGCCGGAGAATCTTCCATGCTCATAGTTAGTGATCTAGTTACCGAAAAGGGAATTCCAGCCACGCATTTCTTGGGAAAAGCTGTGCATTTTCTAGGCTGCAAACTTAAGATCGCGTTCGTGAGTCATCTCGCGTAAAAATTTCGTAGCCCGACGACGATCGCCATTGCTACAACCGTTACTCCGAACATTCGCTGGAGCTTCGAACTATCAAGGCGGCCGCCAACTCGCGAACCGACCTCCACTCCAACGACACCGCCCACAGCGAATAATCCGCTGAGCACCAGTGAAGGCCTTTGACCCGCGATCACGTGGCCTGTCGCTGCAACGAGACTAATCACGGCAATAACCGCCAGCGAGGTTGCAACCGCGCGGTGCATGTCCACTCCGGCGAAAAAGAGCAAGGCGGGAATGATAAAGGAGCCGCTGCCTACGCCAAACAGTCCCGAGAGGACGCCTGCGATCAATCCGACAAGGGCCATAACGGCCAGTCTGCGCGGAAATGCCTGAGGCCTCGGTTGCGGGGGAATTACCGTGCGCGCGTCGCTGCTAATCTCGGAAGCTTTTCCGGTGAAAAGCATCCGAATGCCGATTGCCGTCGCGAAAACGGCAAACGACAACAGTAGAAGTTTCGGGGGCAACTGCTTGCTGATCCACACTCCGAGAGGTGCACCCAAAGCGCCACCGGCCGCGATTGCGCTGCCAACGTGAAAGTCGATGAGCTTTATGCGAGATTTCTGCGTAAGGACAACGAGTGCGATGACAACGACAGCAACCATCGATACGCAAACAGCGGCATGCGGTCCGAGTCCTAGCCCATAGACAAGCAGCGGCACCGCAAAGACCGAACCCATACCCGCAAGCCCCAAGGCGATGCCTACCAGGGCCCCGTAAAAAACGGCAGCTCCATTCAGCGTCGTCAACATTCTTTTGCAGTCAATTTTAGCGGCGGATACATCGCCGATTCCGCTGGTCTATGTTATTTTTTGAAAAGCGGGAAGCGCTGGCGCCTTCAATTTGTCCGGCGCTGAGTCTTTCAGCCGGCGCGAGCGCCAAATGAAGAAGATCGCAGGAAACACGACCAGTTCCATGATCGTAGAAGTAACGATGCCGCCAATCATTGGGGTAGCGATCCGTTTCATTACGTCTGCCCCGGCGCCGTGGCTCCACAGAATTGGCACGAGGCCGCCGATGATAACTGCGGCAGTCATCGCTTTCGGACGGACGCGCTTCACCGCTCCGTGATAGATGGCGTCGCGCAACTCGGCGGCAGTACGCATTTTTCCTTCGCGCTTCCATTGATCGTAAGCGAGATCGAGATAGAGCAGCATTACCACGCCGGTTTCGGCGCTTACCCCGGCTAGTGCGATCAATCCGATCCAGACGGCGACGCTTAAGTTGTACCCGTCGAGGTAGAGCAGCCAGAACGAACCGACCAATGCCAAAGGTACCGAGAGCATGATGATCGCAGTCGAAACAAACGAGCGTGTGTTGAGATAGATGATCAGAACGATGATTAGCAGCGTCACCGGAACCACAATCATGAGCCGTTGCTGAGCACGCTGCATGTACTCGTACTGGCCGCTCCAGAAAACGTTATAGCCCGTCGGCATGGAAATGCGCTTGCTCGCTATGGCTTCATTAACCGCACGCTGCGCCATTTTTACGTAGGTGCCGATGTCTATGCCTTTCACATCGACGTAAATCCACGCGTTGGGAACTGCCCCTTCGCTTTTGATTCCCATGGGCGCTCGCACGACGTTCAAGGTTGCAAGTTGACCGAGCGGAATCTGTGCGCCGCTCGGTGTAGGAACGACAATTTCACGAAGCGCTTCGAGGTTTTCTCGAAAATCGCGGTCATAGCGAAGATTAATGCTGTAGCGCTCCAGGCCTTCGACCGTCGTCGTCAGCGGCATTCCACCCAGCGCGACTTCGAGCACTTCTTGAACGTCGCCGAGCGCGAGGCCGTAACGCGCGATTTCTTCACGATTGATATTGAACTCGATGTAATTGCCGCCCATCACCCGCTCAGCAAAAACGCTCGAGGTGCCGGGCACTTGCCGCACAACCGGCTCGATTTGCGAGGCGATGCGTTCAAGCTCGGCGAGATTCGGTCCAGCGACTTTGATGCCGACCGGCGTTTTGATCCCGGTAGCCAACATGTCGATCCTCGTTTTGATCGGCATAGTCCATGCGTTGTTCAAACCGGGGAATTGGATCGCGGCGTTCATCGCTTCGATCAGCTCGTCCACAGTTCGTTTGCGGTGCGCGATCGTTTTGCCGTTCTGATCTTTGATGTCCACCTTCGGCCAGTCTTTTTCGTCTTTCAGCATGATGGTGGTCTCGACCATGTCCATCGGCGCGGGATCGGTCGCCGTTTCAGCGCGTCCGATCTTCCCGAAAACGTGATGCACTTCCGGAAAGCTCTTAATGATTTGATCGGTCTGCTGGAGAATCTCACGCGCGTTGGTCGTTGAAATGCCCGGGAACGTCGTCGGCATATAGAGCAGATCGCCTTCGTAAAGCGGCGGCATGAACTCCGAACCAAGATTTTGATACGGAAACAGTTTTCCGATCGCGACTGAGATCGGGCGCAGCGGTTGTGGCAAATAATTTGTGACCAGCCGATTCCACGGAAAAAAAACCCACACGACAAGGGCTGCTGCGGCTGCGACCACGATCCACCGCCACCGGATGACAAAATCGATCGTCGGATGATACGCCCAGATCAGAAACCGGTTGATCGGGTTCTTTTCTTCGGCTGGCAATTTGCCTCGAATGAAATATCCCATGAGAACCGGGGCGAGTGTAATGGAGAGCAGGGCCGCCGCTGCCATCGAGTAAGTTTTCGTGTACGCCAAAGGTTTAAACAGCCGGCCTTCCTGCGCCTGCAAGGCAAACACCGGCAGGAACGATACTGTTATGACCAATAGCGAATAGAAAAGCGCTGGACCGACCTCGATCGACGCATCGCGAATGATCTGCCAGTGGGCCTTCCTGCCGCCGTCGCGTTCAATGTGCTTGTGCGCGTTCTCGATCATGATGATCACCGCATCTACCATCGCGCCGATGGCGATGGCGATTCCGCCTAACGACATGATGTTGGAACTGATACCCTGCCGGTACATCACCACGAACGAGATTAGAACTGCGATTGGCAAAATGATGATCGCCACCAGCGCGCTTCGGAAATGCAACAGAAACGCAATACAGACAAGAGCGACAACGATACTTTCCTCGACTAGCTTTTCTTCTAATGTGGCGACGGCGCGATCAATTAGCGCCGTGCGATCATACGCAACTTTATAACTAACGTCCGGCGGTAGGCCTTTCATCGCTTGATCAAGCCGCTTTTTTACATCGCCAATAACCTGTCGCGCGTTTGCGCCATAACGAACGACGACAATGCCGCCAACAGTCTCTCCGTCCCCGTTCAGCTCTGCGATGCCGCGACGCATGTCGGGCCCAAGCTGCACATTCGCGACGTCGCGGAGTAGAATTGGGACGCCGTTTGCGCCAACGCCGACTGCAACCTTTTTCAAATCTTCGATTGAGTTCACATACCCGCGGACGCGTAAAATGAATTCTTTCTCGGCCATCTCAATCGAGCGGCCACCGACTTCCCCGTTGCTCTTTTTGATCGCCATACTGACGTCAGCGATCGAGAGGTTGTAGGCGCGCAACTTGGCCGGATCGACAGTCACCTGGTATTGCTTCACGAAGCCGCCTATGGAAGCGACCTCAGCCACGCCTTCCACCGAAGTGAGCTGATATTTCAAATACCAATCTTGCATCGAGCGCAGCTCGGCCAAGCTGCGTTCTTTCGAATTGATCGAATACATAAATGCCCAGCCGACGCCTGTTGCGTCCGGGCCGAGGCTTGGCGCGACACCCTGAGGCAGGCGCCCGCTTAGGCCGCTGAGGTATTCAAGCACGCGGCTGCGCGCCCAGTACGGATCTGTGCCATCTTCGAAGATGACATATACGAACGAAAACCCGTAGAACGAGTAGCCTCGCACCACCTTCGCGCGCGGCACCGACAGCATTTTAGTGGTAATGGGATATGTGACCTGGTCCTGCACGATCTGCGGCGCCTGCCCTTGCCACTCGGTGTAGATAATCACCTGCGTGTCGGATAGATCGGGAATGGCATCGAGGGGAATGTTGCGAAGCGCAAAAATTCCAGCCAACGTGAGCCCAAACGTTCCCAGCAGAATAAAAAATCTATTCCGCAGCGAAAAATCGATAACGGCGCGCAGCATTGTCTAGTGTTGGTGTTCCGTCGGCATTGGCGACGGTGATGGCGTTCGAGATCCCTCCTCTGGCGCCGGAATCAACGTCATACCGCAGATGGGGCATTTTCCCGGATGACCGTACTTGATTGAGGCGTGCTCGGGCATCGGACATTCATAACTTGCCGGCGTCGCGGTTGGTATAGACAACGCCGAAGAACTTAGCCGTGCTGTTGCCACGTGCTCTGCGTGCGTGGGCGGCGTTGAAGAAGCCGCCGCATTTGGACTAAGCATCTTTTGGATCGCCTCGCGCAGCTGACTTTCCGAATCTAGCAGGAATTGTCCCGATGTGACGACGCGCTCGCCTTCCTGCAGTCCAGTGAGAACTTCATAGCGATCGTTCTCACCGCGCGGGCCAAGTGTGACCGTGCGCGGCTCGAATTTGCCGTTCTCCAGCGCGACGAAAACGGTGTTCTTGTCACCGCTTCGCAAGACCGCCATGTCTGGGATGAGCAATGCTTCCGGTTCAAGTTCGGCGTGCAACTCGACTGTAGCGAACATTCCCGGTTTCAGAAACAATCCAGGGTTGTGAAATTCCATACGCACGCGAGCGGTTCGCGTCTTTTCATCCACAGTGGGATAAATATAAGTGATTCTGCCGGTGAATTTCCGATCGGGTAAGTACGACAGACTCACTTCCGCTTCCTGTCCAAGCTTAAGCAGAGCGAGGTCCTGCTCGTAGATTTGCGATTGCACCCAAACGATGCTGAGATCGGCCAGCCGGTACAATTTCATTCCGGCTTCCACCATTTGGCCTTGCACCACCATCTTCTCGACCACGATTCCGTCAATCGGGGCATTGACGCGCAGCGTGCGTTGCGGCTGCCGACTTTTCTCGAGCTCGGCAATTTGATCGTCGGAGATGTCGAACAACTTCAGCTTTTGTCGCGCGCTCGCCTTCAGCGCACCGCTGCCTTGATTGAGAGCGAGCACGTACTCGTTTTGCGCGCTGTAAAGTTCCGGCGAGTAAATCTCAAACAACGCCTCGCCTTTGCGCACCTGCTTGCCTGTCGAATCGACGTAGAGCTTCTCGATCCAGCCCCGAAATTTTGTGGTCACGTCGGCTAGCGCAGTTTCGTTGTAATCAATCACACCGACTGTCCGGATGACGCGGCGCAACGGCCCCTTGGTCACAACGGCCGTGCGCACACCCATTTTTTGCACCGTCGCAGGATCGACAGTGATCGCATTCGTCTCTTCCTCACCTTCGTACACCGGCACCATGTCCATCCCCATGCTGTCTTTTCGCGGAGTCTGACTGATCTCGCCCAACATCATGGTCGATTTATAGTATTTGACTTTGCGTTGACCCCCCGCCGGGGATTGCTTGCCGGCGGTGGATTCAGCCTCTTCGCCTTCATAGACCGGCACCATATCCATGCCCATGCTATCTTTGCCGGGGCTCTGGCTAACCTCGCCGGCCATCATCGTCGATTTGTAGTACTTAATTTTACGCTCGGCCGGGCTTTGAGCGGCACCAGCTGAGGGCGCGCCTGCTGGAGCGGGCTTCGAGCACGAGATCGTGAAAGTCGCCATCAACAAAAGGCAAACCATGTAAATCAAACCTTTCAACGTGTACCTCCTCGCTCCATGTACGGGCCTGCTCGTCCGATGATTGCGTCTAATTCTGCGATCTGGGCTTCGTACTCGGCGAGACGATTTAGCGCAGCAGACTCCGCATCCTGTAATGTCCGGCGTGCCGTGATCAGCTCCAGAAATCCTCCTGTACTGGCTTCATAGGCGGCTCGGGTCGCATCTACAGTCTGCCGCGCGAGAGGCAGAATATTGTCTCGGTAAAGCGCGTATTGATCTGCCGACGTTCGGATCTTTTTGAGCTGATCACGCACCAGACCAAGCGTTTCGACACGTGCCGCGCCGAATTCGCGTTCCGCGTTTTCCACGCTTTGCTGCGCTTCCAAAACTCCCGCGGAATATTTTTTCCAGTTCAGCCACGGAACAGGAATCGACACGCCGACGTCCACTTCGCTGACTGCTTGCGCCGCTGAATTATACCGCTGCGCTTTAACATTCAGTGCCGGATCGGGAAACCACTGGCGGTTTGCCAGCTCGAGCCGGAATCTCTCCGCGTCGATCCGATCTTGCGCTCGTCGCAACTCTGGTCGCAAGGCGATGGCGCTTGCCTGCAGGTTGTCCAAGGAAAGCGCTTGCGAGGTGAAGACGAGATCGGAAGGTCGGCCGAGAGGCGCTTGGGCGCGTCGGTTCATCAACACATTGAGCGCCGATTGCTCTTCCGAAATCTGGCGCTCAATGTCAGCGCGAGCTTCCAGCAGTTTTGCTGCATCGGTCTGCGCAAGGAGAACGTCCGATTGAGTGGCTACACCGGCCTCATACCGGCTACGGCTGATCTGCACAAATTGGTTGAGCAGTTCGGTGTTACGACGATTGACGTCGAGCTGTGCGTAACCGTTCGCGAGACGCGCGTATGCCAAGCGCGCGCGCATGATGAGGTCAAGCTCCATGCGGCGTAGATCTTCAAACGTTGCGCGCGCTTCAGCGATGGCCGCCCTTGAACGGCTTCGATTTTTTCCGGAGATCGGGACTTCTTGCTCTAACATTGCAGTTTGGTCCATGAATGAGTTGGGCGGGACACTCACCGAGCGCTCGACCCGAAGATCGCCGGCAGCGCGCAAATCTTCCCACGCGCGTGCTTGAGGAACGCGGGCCTTCATCACCTCCCATTTTGCTCGCGACGCCTTCAGTGTCTGGTTGTCGCGCAGCACAGTGGAGATCAACTCGCCTTGCGAGAAGCGCCCATTGGAAAGCCCCGGATTGTCCCCAGCTTGTTCAGCTCGGACGATTGAAGTTAAGGTTAAATATAAAAGTAATTGGTAAATTGTTTTCATCTGATTTGAAGAGCTGTTGAACGCGTGACGTGCCGGAAAAAAGGCACACCTCGAGTGTCAGACCCTTCTGGTCAGATGAGTCGAATGCAGAGAACCGCGAGCCTTTCGGGCGAATGCCACTGAACGTCGGCTGCCCGAAAGTATGACCTGTCGATCAGAGGCGGCGGTGACAGTTGAACATCTGAAACAGCAGGCGGGGAAGCTACGAAACTCTGTTGAGGAGATGTCGATGTCGTGAACGGCGGCACCGATTCGCTATTCCGCTTTCCAGACGTCGCGCAGCATGGCTTGGTCGCGCAGCAGGGAGATGTGCATGCTTTTTGGTTCGCTGCGTTCACCAACGCGCACCTCGATGACACTGAAGTCTCTGCAATTGCTATTGCCAGTACCAGCGTCAGCGAAACTGCAATCCTGCCTAGCATGACTTGCTTTCTAACACGTCTAAGACTCTCCGTCGAGGATGGCGTTCGATTTTAGGAGTGTAACCCAAGAAATGCACAGTCTTTCACAAGAAACGCTCACGGAGTTGAGGGAGCCGGCTTCGTCGTGCGCAGCTGGCAATCGCGCCACGTCGGCGAGTCGGGTGCGTTCAGTGGGCTCATCGGCGCGGGGACCGGTGCGGTCTGATCAAGCACGCCGATGCGCTTGTTCACCCAGTGCGTCTGATAAGCCCACGCAGGGAGCGGCGCTGCCTTCCAGGTGCACGACCAATTGTTGAAGTGGAGGTTCACAAGATAAAAGTGCCGCTTCAGTTTCCGGATTACCGCGAGAATCTTTGGATCGTTATAGCCGTGCATCTCCATCGTGACCTGCGGAATCGACGCGAGCAGCTCCTCGGGCGCCGCGAGAAGCGTGTCCCATTCTGCGCCTTCGATGTCCATTTTGATGAGCAGGTGCCGTTCGGTGTCACCGTTTTTTCTGATCTGGTTCTCCAGCGTGTCGAAGAAATGCTTTCCCCTGTAGCCGGTCCGATTCCCGACGCATTCGTCGTGAAACACGAACGTGCCGCCGTTGCAGGTCGGACGCGCGGGATCAAAACAGTCGTACTGATACACCGGAACGTGATACCGACGCGACACCTCGCATCCCCAATCGTCGTTCGGGCCAACGCCGTACGAATAGGCTGCATCGAGCGGATCAACGAGGTTCTCGCACATTAGATATCCGCCGTCGTTGGCGCTGCCGAAGCGTTTGAACGTACAGTTTTTCAACGCGACCGGCTGAAGTTCCGCAAGGATCGCCTCGCGCAGCTTGCGCGCGGCGGCGTGGTACACGACGCCTCCAATCACTAGGACGACAGCCGCTGCGACAGCGATAATGACCAACGTGATGCGGATAGAACGGCGTTTCATGAAAGCGTATTGCATAGGGGCCGTCTTTTAAAAGCATCCTCACGCTGGCGATCACAACGTTTTCAGTAGTCGTAAAATGAAATTTTCTAACGTTCCGGTGGCATCGGTTATCGTGGCTGCCGCACTTATACTCGCCGAGGCAGCAATTCCAAGTTACCCATGATCCAAGCAGATGACCGAAGTGATCGCATTCGACCGAAATTCCATGATCCGAACCGCGCTTCGCCTTGAATTGACTACGATTGTTTGGATGGTGATCGAGACCGCAGTCGCAATCGGTGCCGGAATTGTTGCCCGTAGTCTGCTGCTGGTCGCGTTCGGAATCGATAGCGCGATCGAGTTGGCCTCTGGAATCATCGTTTTTCGCCGTTTTAGGATCGAGATATTCGCAGGCAATCTCAACGAGGCGCAAACCATCGAGCGCGGGGCGGCACGCATTGCAGGTTACCTGCTTTTGCTGCTCTCTGGTTATGTCCTGGTGCAAGCGATTTTTGGTCTCGTCACGCGTCATACTGCTGAAAGCTCGCCGATCGGCATCATTGTCGCGGTAATCGCGGCATTTGGGATGCCATTTCTGGCAAGGGCAAAACTGCGCGTCGCCGATA
>Ga0306920_100000641_pt1 | contig 41160 bp, 31 predicted proteins | sample flu12Cox44000170_FD_204666 | JGI IMG/M metagenome (GOLD analysis project Ga0306920, IMG submission 204666) | Lab enrichment of tropical soil microbial communities from Luquillo Experimental Forest, Puerto Rico - flux4day.12C.oxic.44.000.170 (v2)... | ecosystem: Environmental > Terrestrial >... | reverse complement strand
CCTCCGGGATTGATGGGATGACAGACGACCGACTCCTGGAGCGATTCATTCTCCATCCGGACGATGCTCCATTCCGTTTTCCTTTGATTTGGGCCCGCAGCGGAAGCGTCGACACGTTAGGCGCCGAACTCGCTCAGGCTGTCCGCCTCGGTGCTGTGAATGCCGTGTTCGCCGGGGCGCGACTGGAGTCGGCTAACCCGGCCGCCGCCCTGCAGCCCGTGGCAGCTGCGGTCGATGCCGTCTTGGCCGCGACCCGCCCAGTGGCGCTTTTCCCCGCGCAGGTATCGCCAGCGTTGGCCGACGCTCTGTTCTCGCTGCATCTAGACAAGCGGGACCGGGCGGCGGCGTTCGATGCCCTAGAGGGGGCACGTACCTCTTTCGAGTTGACCGACGCATCGTTGACAACTCGCACAGTCGCCGAGGTCAGAAATTCTGCAAACTCCGGGAATAACGGATCGGGCCAAACAGTATAGGTAGCTATGGATGACAACATCGAGCTTATGTCAATCCGAATGAATCACTGGGCTGAACGGAAGTCACGCAGCGGCGTTTGGCACGTCAGCCCGAACACTCTGAACCAAGAAAAAGGAGACGAACCATGCGGTACCATGTGCGGAGACGTTGCGCGCTCGTGACGACAATGAGCCTGCTGGCCATTACGGCGATGGGATGTGCCGTAAGCCATAGCGCCGGCGGCAGTGAAGGCAAGGAAGCCGTGGCGACCGGAGAATCATCGGTTGATGAAGTTTCGACGCAGGTCGTCATTGACAATTTCACTTTCAACCCGCCGACGGTGACGATCGCCTCCGGCACAAAGGTGACCTGGGTCAATCACGACGACGTGCCGCACACGGCGACGAGCACGGCGAAACCGCGGCAATTCCATTCCGGGACCCTGGATACGGACGAGAAGTATTCTTATGTGTTCACCACCCCGGGCACCTACGACTATTTTTGCGCTGTCCACCCAAAAATGACCGGACGAATTATTGTCAAGTAACTTAACAGGAGATTAATCATGGTTAATGCAAAAATTGATGAAACCAGGATCGACCGTCGCGGGTTTCTCGAATGCATGGCCTGGGTCGGCACGGGGCTGGCCTGGTCTGTTAGCGGCGGTATTCTGACGTCGCGAGCCTTTGGCGAAGATTCCGCGAATGTCAAAAAAGAGGATTTCACATTCGTCCAGATTAGCGACAGCCACATTGGATTCAATAAACCGCCGAATCAAAATGTGATCGGCACGCTGGAGCAAACCATCGCCCGGATCAACGCATTGCCCACGCGACCCGACTTTGTGCTTCACACCGGGGACCTCACCCATTTGGCGAAACCGGATGAATTCGACACTGTGTCTCAGATTGTGAAGACCGCCAAGACGGGACAAACGTTTTACGTGCCCGGCGAACACGACGTGTTCACCGACGATGGCAAGCTTTATCAAGAACGGTATGGCAAGGGAACCAAGGGAACCGGCTGGCACAGCTTCAATCACAAGGGGGTTCACTTCATCGGTCTGGTCAATGTGGCCAATCTGAACCCTGGGGGACTGGGCGTCTTGGGGCAAGAACAACTGGACTGGCTGGGGCGGGATGTCCAGACGCTGGGAAGTAGTACGCCGATCGTGGTGTACGCCCATGTTCCCCTTTGGACGGTGTCCGCAAAATGGGGTTGGGGAACCGAAGATAGCGCGCAGGCGCTGGCTCTGCTCAAGCGCTTCGGCTCGGTCACCGTGTTGAACGGCCACATCCATCAAATCCTGCAGAAAATCGAAGGGAATGTCACGTTCCACACAGCCCGGTCAACGGCCTTTCCTCAACCGGAACCGGGCAAGGCGGAATCTCCCGGCCCAATCAAGAATATTCCGGCCGAGAAGTTACGCAGCTTCTTGGGCCTGACCCGGGTGAATTACGTTGCGAGAGAAGGATCACTCGCCATCGTGGATGTATCGCTACAGTAAACCGCTCGTCCCCAAAGGGGGGGCGGCCCATTTCACGCCCAGGGTCCAGCTCCCCCATTGTTTTCGCAATTTCCCGAATCAAGTTTTTGGCCGCTTCGGCGATCGCTCGGGCAACATTCCTTATCGAATCGGAGAATTTCATGAAACACGTCGTTATTCTTATGCGCATATTTGGCGGCGCAGTATCCGCGCCCCTCGCCAATCCGCTGTTCAGGCAGTTCCTCCGCTGGCTGGGAAAATTCCATGTTTTGGCAGTGCATTTTCCCATAGCTCTTTTGGTGGCCGCAGCGGCGGCCGAGCTTTATTTTTTGCTTCGAGGAAATCGCGGGTCCAGCTCCGTTGTCCGGTTTTGTGTGTTGTTGGGTGCGGCGGCGGCAACCGTTGGGGCGGGGTTGGGTTTGCTCAATGCTGGCTTGAACGGCTCCGGGGCGGATTTACCTACCGTATTGACCCTACACCGCTGGACAGGAACCGCGAGCGCTTTGATGGCATTGATTGTGGGGATTTTTATCGAGCAGGATGCGCGGCGGGGTGACCGCCGGCAGCTTTCGCGCCTGTCTCTTTTCCTGACTGCGGCGCTCGTCAGCGTTGCCGGTCACTTGGGCGGAACTCTGGTTTTCGGACCGGACTACTTCAAGTGGTAATATTTTCGCAGCTCATATTTTTCTTTGAGAGATGGCATTGTCCTGTATCAAGATTCCCCCCGCCGCTCGCGACAAATGCACGATGAAAAATGTAGAATGGAGACTGCGAAATACCTTGCAACGTCGAAAGCCATTCCCGCGGTAACTTCCGCAGGGCGTCATGCGCTCCTTGCAGTCTTTTCATCGGGGGTGATTCCATCGACGGCCGGTAAAAAAAGGCAGTCAGGAATCTTAAGCTCCAGTTAAGTTCATACTCCCAAAAATACGTTGCGGCGAGAGTGTCGCTTCTTGCCAGTAATTTCTCAAAAGACCCTGAGTCGGCGCGCAACCCGTCTGCAATCTGCGCTTCATGGAGTATTTTCCGTTGCAAACGTGCTCGCTAATTTTTCTTGGCTGTTAGCCTAAGTTGCGCACGTCCAAAGGTCCATCTACGGTAATTCCCGGTTTTCGATAGCCCGATCAGGCGGATTTCCTGCATTTTTGAGTAGTGGAAACGGCCAACGGGCGATGTAGTGAAGACCTACCCCTTGATTGAACCGGCCCTGTCTGACCATACTGGCGGTCGCACGAGAGGCCGACGAAGTTTCTTGCGAGCTAAGCAGCTGCTTCCAGGGCGAATGAGGTCGGACCGAATTTTGTAGTGAAGACTTAGAGGCCTCAAATGTCGTTTTTCCTGGGAAATTCGATAGTCGGTAATGCTAAGTGCGCCACTTAGGTTAGGCGGGCACGGCTTTGCCGTTGGGGACGATAGTGTGCTGTGCTCTCCTGCGGATCGGGTCGGCCAGGCGAGGAATTTGGCCAAGGCCACGAACCCGATCTTGCAAATAGTCCCAGAAACGTACACCCAGTTTTCGGCAAGTCTTCTTCAAACTGGCAAAAGTGTCTCGGCAGCGGCGGCCTGCCTCGTTCCGCGTGCCCCCGCTGATCTTGCGGCATTTATCGTATTCGCGGCTGTCCGAGAAAAAGGGGTCGGGAATCTTAAATTTCGACTACCGACCCAGTTGTTTTTCCCCGAGAACCAAGTGCGGCGACAGGTAGACTTCATCAAACAACATTGCACGTGGGATGTTTGGGCCGATCAATGGCTGCGGTCGCTGATTTGCTGATCGATAATAACCAATAGCTTCATGGCATCGTTCAGGGCACATAGGCAATTCGGTCCCGCCATTCGGCGGGTTCGGTGGCCCAGGCAGCCAGCACCAGGAACTCGACAAGATCGGGCAGGTGTGCGGTCGCGCGAATGGTGAAGATGCCCGGCGAATGCCGACCGGCACGCAGGTGGTCAGCTAAATGGACCGGAAGCGTATGCTCATCGAAGGTAATTAGGATTCGTCCGGCTTGCTCAGCCCAAAGAAGGAGTTCGGAATCGCCGGTCCCAAATGGCGGGGCGTCTGCGTCGCCCACTCGAACTGCGTCAATGGCGTCGGAGCCTCGGGCGTTGTGACGCCGAATCGCCCACCAAAGCGGCCCACGCAGGTGCTCGTCCAGAAGATAGGCCAGGGCCATGTCAGTCCTAGCAGGGAGTCTTCGATTGGCTCAGCTGGGCCGCGCGGCGACGTAGCTCGGCCAAGTCCGGCGTTGACGGGGCAGCTGTCCGTTGCCGCGCCACTTCCGCTTCGCAACGAGCCACGTAAGCGTCCACGTCCTCCTGGTTTTCCAGGTAGAACGCGATCAACTTGTGGATCAGGGCCAGCGGCAAGCTGGGAAACTGGCCGAGGATCATCTCCGGTGCGTAGCCTTGGTTGTAGAAGTAGACCACGTGCTCAAGAGCGATCCGATGCCCGGTCAGCCGGATCGAGCCATTTGGCTGCTCCATCAGAAAATGAGGAAGTTCCACGGTCTTTACTCCTACAAAACTGGGTCATCAACTGCCATTGTACCATAGGATGAGGGAAATTGACCAATTCGTTTGTGTGGTCGGGCAGTGTGCCAACATATCGGAAACAAACTGTCGTAAGCATGGAATTTGTAACGGTTTGTGGAGTGACATTCGTTTCCGTACTTTTTCAGGCTTAGAAGATTGGCCCGCCGTCCGCGCCGGGCAATACGAGCAATTGGCGTGACATCAAGCTGTCACCAAAACGCCAGAAAAATATTAACTTTAGTCGACTCTGCATGTCTGATGCAAGGACCGATCAGCAGCGCATGAAAGTCATCGGTGTGCAGTGGGCAACGCGATCGGCGTGAATCGCAAAATCAAAAAAGGGCTATTTGCGGCAGGAAAAGTGTCCGTAAGAAGCATGTTCGGTCAAGGGGGGGTTGCAGCAAGGTCGAATGAAACACAAAAAATATCGTGTTTTGCCGAGCGAAAAGAGGGTGAGTGACCGCTTGTGTACGGTAAAGGACAGAATGGAAGTGAAATGGATCATCTCGGAAGTCGCCAGAGCCGGATCGTCTTGTCATTGCCGCTGGAAAGGGCCAGGCGCCCATCGGCGGAGAAGGTCACGCAGTCGATATAATCCAGGTGGCCAAAAAAACGACATAGTTCTTTTCCCGTGCCCACGTGCCAGAGGCGCACGGTTTGGTCCATTCCTCCGGACAGAGCGTAGCGGCCATCGGGCGAAAATGCCAGGGCGAGCAGTCCGCGGACATGACCGGCCAGTTGCCGAAGTTCCTGGCCGCTATCAACGTCTCAAAGCCGGATCAGCCCGCCGAGCGCACCCGCCGAGAGGGCGAGGTGCCCATCGGGCGAAAGCGCTACGCCGCGCACCTCCTCCGGGTGGCCCTTGAACTCGCGGAGGAGCTTGCCGGTCTCCAGGTCCCAAAGACGTACGGGAAGGCGCACATCACAGCTCGCCTCCAGGACTTGCCTTCCGTCCGGCGACAGCGCAACCGTGTTCACGTGGCCCCGATGGCGCCCGAACTCCTTGAGGACCTCGCCCGTTTCGGCATCGCGAACTTGCAGGGAATGGTGGTCGAGGGGGCAGCAGAGGAAGTGTTTGCCGTCGGGGAGGAACGCCACGCGGGCAATGTGTACGCCCGGCGCCCCGACCGCGTCGAAGCATTTCAGTTGCTTGCCGGTTTCCAGGTCCCAAAGGCGGATGGTTCCATCCCAGGCACACGATAGGGCGCGGCGGCCATCGGGGGAGAAGCCAGCGCACTCGACGCGGTCGGTGTGGCCCGTGAGCCGGCGCAGCTCTTTCCCGGTCTCAACTTCCCACAAGCGCACGGTGCGGTCGAGCGAGCTGGAAATCGCCCGGCGCCCGTCCGGCGCGAAGGAGACCCAGGTGACCCGCTCACCATGGCCCGCCAGGACGTGCGCCGCGCCCGGGGGGTTGTCTGGCGATTTGTCGCCGACTAGAGCCGCATGCGGCACATCAAGCGGCTCCTCGGCGTGGAGTTGATACTGCACCAAATACGTGCCGCCGGCGAGAATCGCGCCGAGGAACAGAACGACCAACGTGTTCTTCAATCGGGTTAGAGACATGGCCTTGAGCACTCCTTCGGTCAACGAGACGACATGGTCGGAAACAGTAAACCCGGTCGCTGCTCGCACGGTGGCCCGTACGAGCGATCCCGGTGCCGCCGTAAGGCGCCGGGCAACGAGCAGGCTGGTGGTGGTGCCCGCGGACAGCGTCACGCCGCGACGCACCAGGCGGTTCCGCAGTAGGGTCCGCGCCTTGGTCAAGCGCGTCGAAACGGTTCCCCGGGAACATCCGAGGTGGCCCGCAGCTTCTCCATACGATTTGCCTTCCAGGTAACAGAGCACTACCAATGTCCGGTAGGGCTCCGGCAGATGTTGAATCTCCTCATCCAACACCGAGCGCAGATCGCGCCGGACGGCCTGGGACTCTTCGTATTCCGCTGGCACGGGAACGGCACGCTTTTCGTGCTTCCGCCGAGTAGCGAGTACCGCCCGGGCCTTCAGTGCGGTGCGCAAAGCCACTCCATGCAGCCAATTGCCCAGCGAATTCCGTTTTTCGATGGTAGCGGCCCGGCGCACGAGCACCAAGAACGCCGCCTGAAACGCATCGTCCGCATCATGCGGGTCGTTGAGTATGCGCCGGCACACCGACAGGACCATGGGCCCGTGCCGGCGCACCAGGGCTTCAAACGCGGCCTCGTCCTGGCAGCGGACAAAGCTCCACAGCAGGAATTCATCGGTCAAGTCGCCGGCCGTGCCGGCAAGAGCGACGCGACGAACATGGCGAAGCACAGGGTTGGCGGGACGGTTCATCACACACCTTGGTTTCTGTAAACTTCCGCAATTCTATTCATAGTGCCCGCTGGAGCCCGCGCGCATTGCCGATTCTCACGGAGTCTTAATCCGCGGCGGGATAAATTGTTATGAAAAGAGCCCGAATCTGGGCAGATACTGCTGCCGGCACGACGAGGCGTGCATTTCGTTCCTGTTCCTTGCATTTCCCCACCCAATTGCGACGGGAACAGTTGCGCCATGAACTTGCAACCACAGGGAGATCCGTTGATGGTATTGCAGGAGAATTTCGCCGACGAGTTATCCCCAGCAGGCTTTCCCTCCACGGTCTCCCTATCGGCCGGCGACCAGGGTGCATCCAGCGAAACCGCGGCGGCGCCCGCGCGTACGCGCCGGCTGATGCTGGCAGCGGAATGTGCCGGTCTCGTTCTGGCAGTGTCCCTTGCCGGCGGCCTGCGGCTGTGGAACCTCCAGCAGAACGGCTGGGGAACGACCTACTATGCCGCCGCGGTACGCAGCGGCATGGAGAGCTGGCACAATTTCTTCTACAACTCGGTTGACCCGGGCGGCTTCGTGTGCGTCGACAAGCCGCCGGTCGCCATCTGGATCCAGGTGCTGAGCGCGAAAATCTTCGGCTTCACGCAACTCAGCGTGCTCGTGCCTCAGGCGGTGATGGGCACCCTGTCCGTCCTCATTCTGTGGCACCTCGTGCGGCGGCGCTTCGGCCCGCTGGCCGCAGTACTGGCCGCGCTGTCTCTGGCGGTCATGCCGATCAGCGTGGCGATCGAGCGGTCGAACAATACGGATGCATGCCTCGCCTTTGTGCTCCTCCTGTCGGGCTGGGCGCTCCTTCGCGCCGCTGAGAAAGGCAGCGTGTGGCTATTGATGCTGTCGATGTTTCTCGTGGGAATCGGCTTCAACACGAAGATGCTGGCGGCCTTCGTTGTCCTCCCCACCTTTTATCTCGTTTACTTCCTGGGAGCCCCGGTAAGCTGGCGCAGCCGAGTCGGCGACCTCGCGATCGCCACGATCGTCGTGTTCAGCGTTTCGCTGTCCTGGTCGCTCATTTATGATCTGACCCCCGAGGATAGCCGGCCTTTTGCCGACAGCACGCAGAACAATTCAATGCTCACGCTCATTGTGGAACACAACGGACTTGATCGCTTCATCCGCCGAGGCCGCGGCCGTCCGCTTCAGGGCGCGGGAGCCGCGGCCGGTGCGGCGCAACCGCAGCGATTGATGAACGGGCAAAACGCCGTCGTCGCGGGCGGGCAGCCGGCGGACGCGACGCTACAGCAGCAAGCCAACGATAACTCAAGCGCCGCCGGCCAGCCCGGTCAGCTGGCCGGCGGGATTCGGCAGCGCGGCGGGCCGGGCCGCGGTAATCGATTCGCCCAGTTTCCTGGCGCAGGCGCGGGAGGCATCGCCGCGGGCGGACCCGGTGCTGCCGGTGCTGCACCGTTTGGACCGGGAGGAGGCGCCGGTGGTCCCGGAGGTCGAGGCGGGCCGGGCGGCATCGGCTGGGGCGGTGGGTCGCAGGTCGGACCCTGGCGCCTCGCCCACCCGCACATGGCTGGTCAGGTGATGTGGTTCTTCCCGCTGGCATGCATTGGCGTGGTCGCCGCCGTTTTCCAGGTACGCGGACGTTGGCGCCTCGTTCCCGAGCATCAGGCAATTCTGTTATGGTGTGGCTGGGCTGCGACCTATGCCCTGGTATATAGCTTTACCGGCGGGATCTTCCACGACTACTACCTGGTCACCATGTCGGCGCCCATGGCCGCACTCACCGGCATCGGTGGGGCGGCCCTGTGGCGATCCTTCCAGCCGGGCGGCTGGCGGACGCTGCTGCTGCCTCTCGCCATCTTCTTGACCGCGGGCTGGCAAGTCCTTATCTGGCTCAACTATCCGGAACTGGCAAAGTGGACGGTGCCCGTGCTCGTCATTGCCGCAACAGCTGCGGGGCTCGGTTTGCCGGCAATCCGCGGTAGCTGGTGGGGACCGGTTTTTGCGATCGGCGTTCTGGCGTGCATCGGCTGGCTCTGGTCGCGGGACAGCACAGCGCCCGACATACTGAGCGTCGCCGCCGCGGACATGGAACAGGCCCGCGCTTCCTTGCGCCAATACGAGGGATGGGAATCCTTCAAGAAGATCTACACGAAGGTCAGTCCCGACATTGGGTCGTTGTTGCCGGACCTGCGCCGGCAGGCGCCGTTGGTCAGTCCGGTCTTGCTCGTGGGCTGCGGGATTGCCGCCGGCTGCTTGCTGATAGTCTTCGTTCTCGCGAAGTGGCGGCCGATCTTGGCGAAATTGACGGTTGTGGCCGTGGCAGTTTGCTACCTTGCCTTGTTTGTAGGTCCGGCCGTGTGGGCGCTCAGTCCCCTCTGGGGCAATGGCGGCATGCTCCCCGCCGCGGACGCGAACGTATTCATCCGCGCGATCCGAGAACGTGAGCAACGCGCCCAGCAGGCGGCCCGGTCAGCAACGGTGGTCCTGAGCGGGAGTCACGGCGCGGCTACTCCGGCGCTGGCCGGCGCGCAGGCCGTGTTTGTCGCCACGGACTTTGCCGTGTTCTCGCGCAGCCGCCGTGGCGCTCCAGGCTTCAGCGGTGCATTCGGCGGCCCGGGCTTGGCAGGTGGAGGCGGCGGTCCAGGGACGCCACGCCGCGATAACGACCGTTCCCGCCAGGATCGGCAGCAGTTGGTCGCATTTCTCAAGGCCAACCACAACGGCGAGCGCTGGTTGATGGCGGTATCGGGCTCCCAGCAGGCGACCTCCTACATCATTGAGGACGGCATCTCCGTGATGCCGATTGGAGGCTTCGGCGGCAGCAGCCCCACGCTTGGTTCCGAACCCGACGAAATCAAGGCCCGTCTGACGAAGATGGTTGAGGATGGGCAAATCCGCTTTTTCCAGGTAACGCTCGGCCGCGGCGGTTTTGGCGGCGGCTTCGGGCGGCCGGGCGGCGGATTTGCATCACCAGGTGCCCAGGGCGGCAGCGCCACTGCCGCACCCCCGGGTCCGCAAGGTGGCAGCGCGCCAACCAGACCACAAGGCGCAGGCAGGGCTACGGGCGCGGCGCAGGCCGGGAACCGAGGCGCCGGTGCACCGCAGCCCGGGTTTGGCCGGAGTAGCGCGACCGTCAGCCAGTGGATCCAGGAAAAGGTGGAGAATGGGAAGGCAAAGAAGGTCGATCGCAAACTGTATGCGCTGGAAACGTCGCCGGATGTTAACGCCCCAGGCCCGCGGCCCGGACGCGGCTTTGGCATGATGGGCGGCGGCGACCTGTACGATCTGCGCCCCGAATTAGGACTTGTGATCGTTAGTCATGCAAATGACGAATGACCAAGGACCAAAATGACCCAAAATTCGCTCTGTTTTATAAGGAGACATAACGAATGTTTGCGCGCTGGATGTTAACCATGAGCCTAGTAGTTGTTTTTCTGCCGGCATTGGCCCTGGCCGCGGACTGGCCGCAATTCCGCGGGCCGGATGGCTCGGCGACCAGCACTGGAAAGCAGCTGCCGGACCAGTGGGCTGCCGACAAGAACGTCGCCTGGAAGGCCCAGCTCCCCGGCTATGGTTGGTCGTCGCCGATCATCTGGGGCGACAAGGTCTTTGTTACCACCGCGGTCACCGACAAACAACGGAAACCTTCCGCGGGGTTCGGGGGCGGCGGTGGCTTTGGCGGTTCCGGCGGAGGCGGTCAGCCGCGCTTTGGCAGTCCTCCCCAGCCCGGCCAGATCTTGCCGCCATTCCTGCAGGCGAGATTGAACCTGACCGCCGAACAAAAAAAACATTTGGAAGATCTCCAAAAACAGACTGACGACAGACTCGGGAAGATGCTCACCGACGAGCAGAAGAAACAGCTCAAGGAACCGCCCGACGGGGCGAGTGGCGGCGCGCCGGCCCGGCGTGAAGGCGGGTTTCGCGGCCCTCCCCAGATCGGCCAGATCTTGCCGTTGCCCGTCCAGGAGAGGTTGAAGCTGACGGCCGAGCAAAAAAAACAACTCGAGGATCTCCAAAAAGAGACCGACGGCAAACTTGAGAAACTGCTAACCGACGACCAGCAAAAGCAGCTCAAGGACATGCGCACGACGAGCGTCGGGGCGTCAGCACGACGTGGGGGCGGCCCCGGCGGCCCGGGCGGGTTTGGCCGGCAGCAACGCGCGCCCGACAGCATCTACAAGTGGGAGGTCTACTGCCTCAATGCTGCCGACGGCAAAGTGCTGTGGAAACAGACTGCCGCCGAACAGAAGCCGACCATCCCCATCAATCCCTCCAACACCTACGCGACGGAAACCCCCGTGACCGACGGCGAGCGCGTTTATGCTTACTTTGGCATGACCGGCGTGTTCTGCTTCGACTTCACGGGCAAACTCGTCTGGAATGCGGATTTAGGTTCGTACCGTATCGCCATGGGCTACGGCACAGGTAGCTCCCCCGTGCTGGATGGCGGCAAGCTTTTCATCCAGTGCGACAACGAGGAGAAGTCGTTCCTGGTGGCGTTGGACGCCAAGAGCGGCAAGGAGCTTTGGCGCGTGGCGCGCCCCGAGCGCAGTAGCTGGAGCACGCCGTTTATTTGGAAGAACAAGGTCCGGACTGAGGTTGTCTGCCTGGGCAGTCCGCGGGTGCGCTCGTATGACCCGGCCACCGGCAACCAGTTGTGGGAGCTGGGCGGCATCAGCGGCCAGGCCAGGGCCACACCTGTATCCAGCCCGGAGTTGCTCTTCGTGGGCACCGGAGGAGGCTTCGGTGGCGCCGAGCCCGGCGGCGCTCCTCCGGAAGGTACACCTCCGGGCGGCCGCCAGGGCAGGGGAGGCCGTGGTGCCGGCGGCAAACCCCTGTTCGCTGTGAAGGCCGGAGCGGCCGGCGATATTACCTTGAAGGATGGCGCCAAGTCGAATGACGGTGTCGCCTGGTATTTACCCCAGGCCGGGCCGCCCACCGCGTCGCCGCTGCTTTACGAGGGACATCTTTATATTCTCGAGGAACGCGGCGGCTTGCTGAGCTGCTATGATCCGAAGACCGGCAAACAGGTGTACAAGGAGCGGCTCCCCGGAGCACGCGGCTTCACATCTTCCCCCTGGGCACACGGCGGCAAAGTATTTTGTCTCGATGACTCCGGCACCACTCATGTTGTCAATGCCGGCCCCGAATTCAAGGTTCTCGGCAAAAACACGATTGGGGAAATGTGCTGGGCGTCCCCGGCCGTCGTCGACGGCGCGCTGCTCTTGCGCACTGTCGATCACTTGTACTGCATCAGGCAAAACGAGTGAATAAATGTAAGGGATCATGTGTCAGTCAAGTAGGTCGGGCTTCCAGCCCGACCATCCTCTCGAACAGGTGCATGGAAAATCGCATATGGAAAACTTCAAACTGTCCTAAAGGAGTTACCATGAGAAACGCAATTGTGTGTTGGCTGATTCTGGTTGGCGCAAATAGCGCTTGGGCGCAAGATTGGCCCCAATGGCGCGGTCCCAATCGGGATGCAAAAGTGACCGGATTTAACGCGCCGAAAAGCTGGCCCAAAGAATTGACGCAAAAATGGAAAGTCACGGTGAACGAAGGCGTCGGCACGCCCGCATTGGTAGGCGAAAAACTCTATCTTTTTGTCCGCGAGGGGAGCAATGAAGTAGCCCGCTGCCTCGACGCCGCTACCGGGAAAGAGATCTGGCAGGATAAATACGAAGCGCAGCCCTCGACGCCCCCCGGCTCCGGACGCAATAATGAATTCGTAGGACCAAGGAGTTCGCCTACTGTCGCCGAGGGCAAGGTTGTTACGCTTGGCGTGCGCGGCACGCTTTCCTGCTTCGACGCCGCCACGGGAAAGCTGCTGTGGCGCAAGGATGATTTCAAGGGCACCTGGCCTAAATTCTTCACCTCCAGCTCGCCGATCGTTGTGGACGGCCTGTGCATCGCCCAGCTCGGCGGCGGGCTGAGCAATGGAGCGATCGTGGCCTACGACCTTGCCAGCGGCAATGAGAAGTGGAAATGGACCGGTGACAGCACCGCTTACTCATCGCCCGTGCTCATGACGGTAGGCGGCACCAAACTGATCATTGCGATGACCGAGACCAAAATGGTCGCAGTCGGTGCGGCCGATGGCAAGCTCCTGTGGGAGACCCCCTTCGCGGTGACGGGGCGCGGTTACAATGCCGCCACCCCGATCGTCGACGGGCAAACGCTCATCTACACCGGATCCGGCAGGGGCGTCCGAGCCGTGCAACTCGAAAAAATGGGCGATGGCTTTGTCGCCAAGGAACTCTGGAAAAACACGGAAAAGTCCGTCCAGTTCAACACACCCGTTCTCAAGGATGGGCTTATCTATGGTCTCACCCAGACTAACGAATTGTTTTGCATTAATGCCAAGACCGGCAAGACCGCGTGGAGCGGTCCCGCAGCAGCGGCAGGCGGTGGTGGCGGGGGCGGTGGTGGCGGCGGTATGCGGGGAGGTCCCGGCGGTTTCGGGTCTATCGTCGATGCCGGCCCCGTGCTGTTGGCCTTGACTCCCAGCTCCGAGCTGATCGTCTTTGAGCCCAGCAACAAAGAATTCAAGCAACTGGCAAAATATAAAGTCGCCGACAAGCAAACCCACGCGTACCCCATTGTTGCCGGCAACCGCTTGTTCGTAAAGGATCGCGATTCGCTCATTCTTTGGACGATCCAATGAGAGGACAGTGGACCGTGGGGCGTGATGCGTCGGCACACGCCCCACGTTTTCCCTGACGAATAAACAGCAGCAACTCGGCATACCCCTTCGATTGAGGTCCGACATCAGGACTATACAGCCGCGCCGGAATTTGTAGCACCTTTGCCCGACGCGCCAGTTTTGAAGTTGCGCTTTTTCTACCATGCAGACGCCGGATTTCCTGGGAAAAAAGCGTGGTTGCCACCCCCATGGGGTCAGAAACGGTGCTCGAAAAATGGTTAACTTGTCGTTTTCTCCAGGAAAAACCACAGAAAAAAAGCGCAACTTCAAAACGCACAAGGGAGGTATGCACTTCCCTCGCTCGCGCCTCGGGCTAAGATGCTGGCGATTCAGGCACGGTCAATTAGTATAGACGGCAGAAAACTCCTCGCATACCATGGGGTGCGGCGGAGTTGCAGGCACACTCCGTGTGCCGTTACGCCCTGGGTTCTCGCGGGGAACACCAATGGCGCTGCCGAAAAAAGAACCGAAGGGCTACCTCAATATCGTCTCCCGCGGTGCCGGATTTGCAATCGTCTCCGCCAAGCAGCATGCCGGTGAACTGGCGGCCCTGTTCGCCCAGCGCGGAATTGCCTGCGAGCGGCGGAAAAATGTACGGCGGGGCAAGGATGAGTTACGTTTTTCCGGCGACACAGACCAGGCGCAGGTGCAGCAGATCTTGGACGCGTACACGCAAGCCAAGGGGTCTTGACCCCGATTCGCAATTAGCCCATGGCTTTTTCATCCCGCGGCTCGATGGGAGCGCCGACTTCGAGCATGCCGCCCACGAGGATCTGGGCGCGCAAACCGCCCCGGTGAGTCAGTCCGGCCTTGACTCCCGCTGCAGTCAATTTCTCCAGGTGGCCGCACGGTTCACACAAACGGATGCCGCGCAAAACCACTGGGCCGATGGCGAAGGTACAGCCCACCAGATGATTGAGCGGCACACCCCGCGTGAGCAGGTTGCGCCGCGCCTGCGCCGGCTCCAGTGGGATCTTGTAGTCCCGCTTCAAATCTTCGATCGCTTCAACCTCGATCAAGGTGATCTCTCGATCGGGGCCATCTTTGTCGGAAAAGGTTCCTTCCTTGCGAAAGTAGCGATCGCCGTCCAGGCCGCGCCCGGCGATTGCCTCAATGCGCTCGGTGGATTGCAAGTCCGTGCCCTTGCGCGGCGTCACGAAGATGCCGGTCAGTTGGCCGCGAAACATCGTCCCCTCTCTCTTGGTCACACCTTCAAGAACGTCCCCTCCTGAAGTTCTTCGTAAGCCTGCCGGAGTTGTTCCTGGCTGTTCATTACAATTGGGCCGTACCAGGCCACGGGCTCACGGAGCGGCTTTCCCGAAACCAGGAGAAACCGGATTCCATCGTCCCCGGCCTGAACCGAGACCTCATCGCCGGGGTCGAAAAGCACGAGCGAGCGGTTGTCCGCCTCGCGGGGAAGGTTCGTGTCCGCCCAGCCGACGCCTTCGGTCGGCACCGCGAGAGGCTCCGAGGCATTGCAGAATTTCCCAGCGCCCGCGAATACGTAGGCGAAGGCGTGGCGCCCTGTCTCAACTGAAAGGTTTCTCCGCTTTCCGGGCGGCACGGTGACGTCGAGATACGTTGGGTCGGCGGCAATCCCGTCTACCGGGCCGGTTTTCCCCCAAAACGTACCGCAAATTACCCGGGCGCGAGTGCCGTCGTCTTCCATGGCCTCCGGGATCTGGGCGGCTTTTAACTCCTGGTAGCGGGGAGCTGTCATTTTGAGCGCTGCGGGGAGGTTGGCCCACAACTGGAACCCGTGCATCCGCCCCGCCGGGTCGCCCCTGGGCATCTCCTGATGGATGATCCCGCGCCCGGCCGTCATCCATTGAACATCGCCGGCAGCAATGGCGCCCCGGTTCCCTATGCTGTCGCCGTGTTCCACGGTGCCGGCGAGAACGTACGTGATGGTTTCGATGCCGCGGTGCGGGTGCCATGGGAAGCCCGCGAGATAATCATCCGGAATGTCATTGCGGAAATCGTCGAGCAGGAGGAACGGATCGAAGTCTGACGTGTTGCCAAAGCCGAACGCCCGGCGCAAATGCACGCCGGCACCTTCCAGAGTCGGCCTGGCTTTGCTCAGCCGTTTGACCGGCCGAATGGACATGGTGGCCTCCAAAAGTACAGGATCAAACGACTGTTGCCGTTCGGCTATTGACAATCTTACGCCCAGGCCAATGTCGCGGCCAACTGCGAGTCGGGCTGGAGATGTCTTGCGCGCTACGATGTCGCAACCAATTGTGAAATGTGATGTTCCGGAAATTATTGGTGAAAATCCTAACTTGTTTTCCTGTTCGCAGGCAGTAAAAGGCAAAGAAACTACGAAACCGGAGCCTTAACGAGAGCTCCTACGAACTCCCCAGCAATCAAAAAAGAGAACACGCATGCGCCGGCAACTCCGACACCGTTCGCATTCTTCCCGTGGCGTCCTGCGCCTCGAGGCGCTCGAGAACCGCTGGCTCTTAAGCACTCATACGATCACGGATTTGGGCAGCCTCGGAACCGCAAGCACCGCCCACGCCATCAATGACGCCGGCATGGTCGTCGGCGAGTCCTGATCCTCCATGACTTCCAGTTCCAACCGCCCCTTCCTGTGGGATGCCGCCAGCGGCATGCAAGACCTGGGCACGCTCGGCGGCATCAGCGAAGCCACTGGGATCAATGATTCAGGCAGTGTTGCCGGCTCCTCGTACGCCCCCCAACGGCGTGCACGCCTTCATTTGGGACAGCGACAACGGGCAGCGCGGCGTTGAGTCAGGCCACGGATGCTGTCCTGGCCGGCAGTCACCGGGTCCATGATCCGGCTTCGCTGGACGACGAGGGACTTGGAGATCCGGCACTGTTCGCCCCAGTAACCGTCTCGCAGCCAGCATCTACCCGTTCCCGTCGAAGCGGATCAGCAAATCGCCCGCTTCCACTTGCATCCCCGGACGCACCAGGACTTCGGCGATCAGGCCGGCGCGCTCCGCATAAACGGTTGTCTCCATTTTCATCGCTTCGAGGGTAAGCAATTTCTGCCCGGCAGAGACCGTTTCTCCCGGCGACACCGGGACGCTTACCACCAGGCCGGGCATCGGGGCGGCGATGTGTTTGGGATTTTCCAACTGCGCCTTGGGATGCCGCTCGACGTTGCCGGCCAGCGCCTGGTCGAGCACCAGTGCCTCGCGCGGTTGGCCGTTGAGCTCGAAAAAAACGAGCCGGCGACCGTCCACGTGCGGATCTCCTACGGTCAAGAACTTGATGATCAGCGTCTTGCCCGGCTCGATATCCACGCTGATCTCATCGCCGGGTTGCATGCCGTAGAAGAATACCGATGTCGGCAAGATACTCGTATCCGAGTACTTGCCCTGGTGCTCCACGAATTCCGGAAAGACGCGGGGATAGAGCAAGTGGCTGATGATGTCGCGATCTCGGAGGGTCCGCCGGAAGCGGCGTTCCAGCTCGCGGCGGGTCTCCGCGAATTCGGCCGGGGGCAAGCTCGCGCCCGGCCGGCCCTTCAGGGGCTTGCGGCCACGAAGCACGCGCCTTTGCAGCACTTTGGGAAAACCGCCGGGCGGCTGTCCCAGGCGGCCCTCGAAGAACTCCACCACCGATTCGGGAAACGCCAAATCGCGCTCGCCGCCGACCACCTCCGCCGCAGTCAAATTGTTGGCGACCATAAAAAGGGCCATGTCGCCGACCACCTTGGACGTAGGCGTTACCTTGATGATGTCGCCGAAGAGCTGGTTCACCTCCGCATACATCGTAACGACTTCGGACCAACGATTTTCCAGCCCTACCGCTTGGGCTTGCTGACACAGGTTGGTGTATTGTCCGCCCGGCATCTCGTGGCGATAAACATCGGCACTGCCGCCGAGCTGGCCGCTTTCGAAAGGTTTATAGTAGCGGCGAACCGTTTGCCAATAATCGGCGGTGCTCTGGAGAGAATCATAGTCGAGCCCGGTGTCCCGATCGGTAAACCGCAAATGTTCTACAAGCGTGTTCAGGTTCGGTTGGCTCGTCATGCCGGAAAAAGGCGCCATTGCCGCATCGACAACATCGACGCCTTCCTCCGCTGCTAGCAGGAGGGAAGCCATCTGCCCGCCGGCCGAATCGTGCGTATGAAAGTGGATTGGAATACCGATTTCCTGTTTCAGGGCGCGCACCAGCACCCGCGCCGCCTTAGGTTTGCATAGGCCGGCCATGTCCTTGATCGCCAGCAAGTTGCTGCCGAGCTTCTCCAGTTCCCTGGCAAGGGAGATGTAGTATTTCAGGTCATACTTGGAACGTTTCGGGTCGAGAATGTCGCCCGTGTAGCAAAGCGCCGCTTCGCACAGCATCCCGCTATTGCGTACGGCCTCGACTGCCAGGCGCAAGTTCGGCAGCCAGTTGAGCGCGTCGAAAATGCGGAAGAGATCGATGCCTGCCTGGGCCGACTCCTTGATGAAAGCACGGACCAGGTTGTCCGGGTAGTTCGTGTAGCCGACGGCGTTGTTTGCCCTCAAAAGCATCTGGAAAAGTAGGTTGGGAATGCGCTCGCGGAGTCCCGCTAGCCGATCCCACGGATCTTCCTTGAGAAAGCGCAGGGCCGAATCAAAGGTCGCCCCGCCCCACATTTCCAGGGTGAACAGGCCGGAGTGCCGTGCGGCATACGCCGGAGCGATTTGCAGCATATCGTACGTGCGCATGCGCGTCGCCAAGAGGGACTGGTGAGCGTCCCGGAAGGTCGTGTCGGTCACCAGCAGTGATTTCTGCTCTAGCACCCACTGGGAGAAACGCTCCGGCCCCAGCCGGCGAAAGCGATCGCGCGTTCCGGCGGGAATTGATGACGGGGCGATTGAAATGAGATTGGAGCGCGCAGCTCCTTGCAGCGTTGTTTTCTTAATCGCTTCTTTCCGGAGTTCCGGATGTCCGTTAACACTAATCTCGCCAATGTACGTCAGCAACTTGGTCGCCCGGTCCTGGCGCTCTTGGAAATGGAAGAGTTCCGGCGTTTCGTCGATGAACCGCGTCGTGGTGCGGCCAGCAAGGAATTCGGGGTGCGTCACGATGTTGATGAGGAAGGGGATGTTGGTCTTCACGCCGCGAACCCGGAATTCCTGAAGGCAGCGCTCCATGCGGCGGGCGGCGTCGACAAAGCGCAGCCCGTGGGCCGTCACCTTGACCAGCAACGAATCAAAGAACGGCGTGATGACCGCGCCGCTAAAAGCACTGCCGGCATCGAGGCGGATCCCCAGCCCGCTGGCCGAACGATAATGGCTCAGGCGGCCGTAATCGGGAATGAAGTTGTTGCCGGGATCCTCCGTCGTCACCCGGCATTGGAAAGCGTAGCCATGCGTACTCACATCGGCCTGGGAAGCCAGCCCGAATTCCGGATCCGAAAACGGCAAACCGCGCGCTGCCAGGATCTGGCATTTCACCACATCCACCCCGGTGACCACCTCGGTGACGGTGTGCTCGACCTGAATGCGCGGATTGACCTCAATGAAAAAAAACTCGCCGCGCTCCACATCGACGAGGAACTCGACGGTCCCGGCATTGTCCAGGCGGACGGCCTGACCCACGGCTAGCGCAGCGTCGAGAATCTGCTGCCGGCACCTCGGATCGAGGTTAAGTACCGGTGCGATTTCCACGATCTTCTGGTGGCGCCGCTGCAGCGAACAGTCCCGTTCGAACAGGTGGACCAGGTTGCCCTGGCTGTCGCCTAACAACTGTACTTCAATGTGGCGGGCGCGCGCGATGTACTTCTCCAGAAATACATCGGCGCTGCCAAAAGAGCTTGCTGCTTCGCGCTGCGCCTGTTCCAGGGCACCGCCAAGCTGGTCGGCGCTGCGGGCCACGCGCATCCCCCTGCCGCCGCCGCCCTTGGCGGCCTTGATGATGACAGGGTAGCCGAGCTTGCGGGCCACGGCACGCGCATCCGCCGCATTTCGCACCGGCGCGTCGCCCCCCGCCAATACCGGTACCCCGGCTTTTGCGGCGATGTGCCGGGCAGCCACCTTATCGCCAAGCTGTTCGAGGATATCGACGCGCGGCCCAATGAAAATCAGGCCGGCTTCCCGGACCGCGTGCGCAAACGCCGGATTCTCGGCCAGGAAGCCGTAGCCCGGATGGATGGCGTCCACGTCGTGCCGGCGGGCGAGGTCGATGATCCCTTCGATATTGAGGTAAGCGCGCAACGGCTCGCCGGGTTTGCCGATGGCATACGCTTCATCGGCCTTGAAACGGTGCAGGGCGAAACGGTCTTCATGCGCGTAAATGGCGACGGTGCGGATTCCCAGCTCGTGAGCCGCACGGAAAACACGAATCGCGATCTCACTCCGGTTGGCGGCAAGGAGCTTGCGAAGCGGTCGGGGAGTTGTCGGCGCAGTGTCGGGCCGCATCGGCTTTTCGCTTGGTAACCTCAATCATGGACAATTCATTCCGGAAAACACTCCAGCCGTATCGTCGCCGGTTTGTCCGTTTGATTCTCGATGATGAACCATGAGGAGCCTGCGGGGAGCGTCACCTTTCCCTCGGCGGTCGGCGTTTTTGAATCCTGTGTCAAAAGGATATCAGCCTTGTCAACCTTCCCGCCGCTCATGAGGGCCTTTCTTCCCTTGTCGGTAACGACCGTTACAGCGAACGGGCCCTGCGAAGTCACCCGGTAAGAGACCGTCCCGCCGCGCTTGGCGATAACGTCTTTGTTCCACTCCTTTCGCGGCGGTACTTCGTACTTAGCATCCAAGAAAGGTTTCTTTTCATTTTCCTTGGCTGCCGGGTTGCCGCCGTTGGTGGCCGGGGGTGCGTTCTTTTTGGAATCGCATGCACCCGGGAACAATGCTGCTACGCTCACCAAAGCAATCTGAATCATTCTCATGATGCCTCCGGTTATCATTTTTCTGACCCTATTTCCATCGGCCATGGTAAATCTATTTGATACCGGCGCAAAAGCGAGTCATGGATTGAAAGATGGTTATGGATGCCAGCCCACCAAGTTCTGACTGAGGTTGAGGCGGTCGGCCAAGTAAACGAAAGCTTGTTGCAACGGGGGACTCAGCTGACCCGCAGCCTGCAATTCCGCAAAGGAGTCGAGAAATTGATTTTGGATTTCCCAGAGATCCAGGGCAATTCCCAACAGGGCAGCCGCATCCAGCAAACGGCCCACATGAGAAGTGAGAACCGGCAGGTCGGCATTGGGGTTGAATTGTTTCAAGATGGTTTTCAATTCGGCGGCAAGGGCTTGGGCGAAAACGTCCTGGTCCGGCTGAAATCCCCAGACCTTGCCGCGCTCGATCAAATGCTTGATCCGCCCCAGACTTTCGCCGCTTTCGAGGTGCATGATTTCCCGAAGGAACCGGGAATCGAAGCAAACTGTTGCGGCCGCCCGCATCGGCCTGGGAATTGGATACTGCAATCGGCCGAGAATATAGATGACCTCCTCATCGACTTCTGCCAGGCGCTCGAAGGATTGCCGGTAATCGGCAAATCGGTCTTGAAGGACAATGCCGATAATGCGGCGCTGTTCCTCGACAAATAGATCCAGGAGCCTGTATGCCACTCCTTTGAATTCCTCGGCCACAAGTGCGCTGACCTCCGCCATGGAGCCATCGCGGTAAAGTTGCAAGAGCCTTTGCTTGAAGGTTTCATACCCTGGGGGCTCGGACCCCTTTCGTAAAACGGCGCGGAAATCCAGACCACCGTAATGAATCACCAGAAAACTGGTTTCCGCCTCGTTCCAGGTCAGGCGGGACCTTATCCGGAGCCGTCCCATCGCCAGATGGCTACTCCCGAGGCTTTCTACCAATTGATCGCGGGTTTCCAGGTCGTAACAGTAAACGCGGGACTGTTCTTTGCGTTCCCCGTAGATCATGCTGATGGCGTGATGAGCGAGCACGCGCTCCAAGTCGATCCCGGCGGGGCGGACCAATTGTTCCCACACTCCGCGGCCGTTCTTGAACTCGGGCAAGTTGCTCGGCGCTTTTTCCAAAGCCTGCATCATCTCTTCCTCGAAGTCGAAATCAAAATGACTGGCAAGTTGTATCGCCCGGGCGGCGTAACGGAGGCACTGCGTGGTTTCGAGTCCGCTTATTTCATCAAAGAACCAGGCGCAGCTCGTGTACATTAGCAAACCATGCCGCTGCATTTCCAACAGCCATAGAGCATTGCGAACCATCGAGCTATCGAGGTTGGGATTGCCAAACTGCTTCAGGAACCGGCCCACCGACTCGGGGCTGCGTTCCAGGATAACTTGGATATACGCGTCCCTGGCCTTCCAGGGATCAAGTAAGTACCTCTTACCTCTGGTAGTGAAGACCAGGTCGAGCTGATTCTTGAGCCGGTCAAATGCCTGGCGCAAGGGACCGCGCCATTGCTGGTGCCAGCCTCGCCCCATGTTACAACCGCAGTTGGAGCGCCAGCGTTCCACACCGTGCTCGCAACTCCACGAGCTGTTTTCGTGGATTTCCACCTCCCACTCGGGCGGGTGCAACGCCAGGTACTCGCCGTAGTTGATCAAGCGAATGTCGGGATTCTTGCTCAGGCGTTCCAGAACAAAAGCCAGTGCCATATCTCCGTAGCGGTGATGGTGGCCGTAGGACTCGCCGTCGGTGGCAATGTGGACCAGCTGGGGATGCTGGCGGTTCGAGTCGAAGCCTTGCAGGAGCCGGTCGAGAAACTTCTCGCCGCTGTCCAGGAGCTTTTCGAAAGCCACCGCGCGCGAGATGCCGGCATCGTAAAAAAAGAGAGCGATGGATTTTCCCGAGGGCAGTCGGCAGAGATAGGCGCGAGAGGGGTCGATTTTTCCGGGATCCTCCGTCCACCTGCTGTCGCCGAGGCGCCGCCAGCGCCTCGCCTGGCGCGGGGCCAGGATCGTGAAGCGGATGCCAGCGTCGGCCAGCGCTTCCAGCGAAGCAGTGTCGGCCGCGGTTTCCGCCAGCCACATTCCTTCCGGCTCCCGCCCGAAGTGCCGACGAAAGTCGGCGATTCCCCATAAAACCTGGGTCCGTTTATCCGGGGGGCTGGCCAGAGGCATGATGACATGATTGTAAACTTGGGCGAGAGCATTGCCATGGCCGTGGCGGCGCTCGCGGCCGAGACGGTCTCCTTCGACAATGCCGCCCAGTACCTCGGGCGCAGCTTCTTCCATCCACGCCAAAAGGGTCGGCCCGAAGTTGAAACTCATCCACGCGTAATTGTTCAGCAGATTGATGATCTTGCCCTGGCCGTCCACGAGGCGGGCACGGCAGTTTGGAGCGTAACACTCTCGGCTGATGCGCTCAGTCCAGTCGTGGAATGGAGCTGCCGAGTCCTGAACTTCGACCGCCTCCAACCACGGATTTTCGCGCGGCGGTTGGTAAAAGTGTCCGTGGATGCACAGATAGCGTGGTTTACTTTCGCTCAAGTTAATTACATTTTAATGATAAAGCCAGTCCGTGCCACAAGTCCGTAAGTTCATGCGCTGCGCAAAAAAAATCCCTCTCCTCGGAGGGAAGAGGGGTTGGAATGAGGGGCAATTCCTGGCAAATTACTTGAACCTCAAACCAGCCCCCTCTCCCCAAGAAGGAAAGGGAACAAGCATTTTCTCATATCTTAGCGGAAATCCCGGCCCAAGTGTATGAATAATTTTCAAAACTTCCTTATCAAACCCAGTGCCGGCGTTCTTGTTCCGGCTCTTGAGCCAATTACCGGACAATCAATCGGCCTCTTTTAACTTATCCCATCTTATCGAATCGGGCAACTCAAGGATCGGGTTTCTTGATTATTAGTAGACGCTGAAGCACGTCAAAAAGTTTCTTCGCCTTCTTTTTGCAAATTAATATCTCCTGCTGCTACGATGCAGAAATCAATACAGGCTGCGCTACCGATTTCCTAAGAGTCCCTGTACCATCTGCACGGAAACGCGGTCAAAATCATTCACTGCCAAATCAGCCCCGGCTTGCTGCAGCGCGGAACGCGAATGATGGCCGACCAAACTAAGGGCGATGCACCTCATGCCGCCGGCCTTGGCCGCCTGGACGCCGGCGACGGCATCCTCGAACACCAGGCAACAGGCCGGTTCCACATGGAGCCTCGCTGCCGCAATTTGGAACACCTGGGGATCGGGTTTGCCGCGGTCGGTATCTTCCATCGACACAACTGCCGAAAAAAAACGCCGGGTCTGAGTCAATGCCAAAATCAATTCGATATTGGCGCGGGGAGCACTGGAGCCGATGGCCTGGCCGAATCCGGCAGCATGAAGTCCTTCGACCAAGGCGTGGACACCGGGCAATAGCGCGACGCCCATGCGCGCCCGGGCTCTGTAGAGCTCCTCTTTGCGATCGCCCAGTTCTGCGACTTCCGATGGACTCAACTGAGCGCCGAACAGAAGATGGATGATGTCCGGATTGCGCCGGCCGAACGTGGCCACGAAATCCTGCCGGCTGAACGGCCGGTCTTGCTGCCGGGCCAGTTCCACCCAGGCCTGGAAATGTAACTCGGCAGTATCGACCATGGTGCCATCGACGTCCCAAATAACGCCGCAATCAGTAGGTGAAGGCATTTGCTTACCTTTTAATATCCAACCGCCTTGCCATGTCGCCGGCTATCGGCGCATCCGTGATACATACCCATTTGGAAGTGTACTCCAATGGAATGGGCGTCGCCTTGCTGCGGGGCTTTCCCATCGATCGCATGGCCCATAGCGCGAAGCTTCTCCAAGGCCACCGCATGACGGGTATGGGCGGCCCTTTCGAAAGAAATCTGATCAGGAAACCACTGATGATGAAACCGCGGCGCATCGACCGCTTCGCGCAGGTCCAGGTCGAATTCCAGGACATTGAGCACTACCCACAGCACGGTATTGATAATGGTCCGGCCGCCGGGGCTGCCGGTAATCACGAATACCTTGCCGTTTTTGGCAACAATCGTCGGCGTTTGTGAACTGAGCATGCGCTTTCCCGGAGCGATTTGATTGGGCTGTGTGCCAATAGTTCCGCGGCGATTCGTGTAGCCCGGCCGCCAGTTGAAATCGCCCATTTGGTTGTTCAGCAAAAAGCCGGCACCGCGAACGACCACCCGCGAGCCATACGACTCTTCCAGGGTGTAGGTAAGGGAAACGGCCAACCCGGCGCGATCAATCACGGAAAAGTGCGTGGTGTCATTTCCTTCACTGGCAAGGGGAATTTCCCGGGACAGGTCTTCACTGGCGGTGGCTTTATCCAAAGGAATGGAGGCAGCCAGTTTCTTGGCGTAGTCCTTGGACGTGAGATGGTCGGGAATGGTGACGAAATCCGGGTCACCGAGATAACGGGCACGGTCGCAATATGCTCGTCGCATGGCCTCCACAATGAGATGGAGCGTCTCCGAGTGCCAAGGTCCCTTCTTGGCGAGATCGAAGTTTTCCAGGATGTTCAACATTTCCAACAGGACCACGCCGCCGCCGGGGGAAGGGGGGCAATAAATGTCATAACCGCGATAAGTGCCGTGCAAGGCGGCGCGAATCTTGGCTTCATAGCCAGTTAGATCCTTTTTGTTGATAAAACCACCGCCGGTCTTCATCTCCGCGACAATCTGGTCGGCGATCGATCCTTGATAAAACGCGTCCGGTCCCTGTTCCGCAATGAGGCGAAAGGTTGCGGCGAGGTCTTTTTGCACCAGGCGATCGCCCATTTGCCATTGCCGCGAACCCCCCTCCTTGCCCAAGACCCGTTGCAATTCCGGAAAGTTCCTGGATTTGGCAATAATACGGTTGAGTCCCGAAGCCAAGTACTGATCCATCGCAAACCCGTGTTCGGCAAGATCGACCGCCGGTTGAACCACGGTTTTCCACGGAAGTTTGCCGAAACGTTGATGTGCCAGCGCCAGACCGCGAACTGTCCCGGGTATGCCGACAGCCTTGTGGCCTAGTTGACTCCGGATGTTAAGGAACGTGTCTTTGTCCGTGGCAGCCGGAGCGGTCTCGCGGAAATCAATCACGACGGCGTCCTTACCTCCGGGAGGATAGACAAGCATGAATCCGCCGCCGCCGATATTGCCGGCTTCCGGAAAAGTAACCGCCAGAGCGAAAGCCGCCGCCACGGCGGCATCCACTGCCGTGCCGCCCTTTTTGAGAATTTCGACACCGGCCAGAGATGCGGGCTCGGAAACCGACACCACCATGCCGTTCCGTCCCTCGGCCGTATCGGCCCGGGTTGCCGCCGAGCCCGTCCATGTCAGCGAGCAAATGACCGGGAGAATCGCGAGTAGCCCTCTCGCCCCGCGAGAGGTCCGCCGAGCGGATTTTTTGACCTTGGCTAAATCGGTGCGTTGTTTCATGGTTCTAGTCCCTTGCGTGGCGAACTCGGCGTTCTTGTGTTGCCGTACTACAATACCGCAATGGAACACGCGGTCATGGAATATGATAACCGGTATCTGGCCGGAATTCTCCTCTTTAACCACGGTGAGTTTTTCGAGGCGCATGAAGTTTGGGAGGATCTCTGGCTGAACACGGCCGGGCCGGAGCGTAAATTCTACCAGGGCCTCATCCAGGCGGCGGTGGCACTGTACCATTTCGGCAACGGCAACTTCCGGGGAGCGGCGAAGTTGTATGGGACGAGCCGCGATTATATGAACCGCTTTGCATCCCCTTTTTTGGGTCTGGATATTGCCGCGTTTTGGTCGCAGATGGAACGCTGTTTTGCTCCCTTGCAAGCGCAGAAGGAACCGACTCATGATCTGCGGCCACAAGAAGAACTGATGCCGGTTATTACTCTTGATCCATCCCCGGAATCTTGGCCCGATCCGGCGGAATTTGTAAGTCGCGAGTCATGAGCGATGAATATCCAGGCCTGGAGGATTTCAGCGGCGTCGTTCGGCTGTTTCCATTGCCCAACCTGGTACTGTTCCCGTTCGTAATGCAAGGCCTGCACATTTTTGAGCCGCGCTATCGCCAAATGACGGCGGATGCTTTGCAGGAGGACCGGCTCCTAACCATGGCTTTGCTCCGGCCCGGTTGGGAATCCAAAACAAAAGGTTTACCCCAATTGTACCCGGTCGGTTGCGTGGGCCGGATCATCTCCCATCAGCAACTGGACGATGGTCGATATAACCTGCAACTCCGCGGGCTCAGCCGCGTGCAAATTGTGACAGAAATCCCAACGGAAAAACCGTACCGCACTGCCAGGGTGCAAATCCTGGAGGATATTCCCGTTGAACTTCCCGCCACGGAAAAGAAACTGCGCCAGCGTTTGACCAAATTGGTACCGCCGTGGTGCCCGACTCAGGAACCAGCTGCCGGTATCTTTCGCAAACTCCTTGAGAGCAACCTCCTCCTGGGCATGGTCTGCGACATCCTGGGCTATGCGCTGCCGTTGGCTCTTGAAACGAAGCAGGATTTGTTGGCCACTCTGAATGTGGAACGACGGGTGCGCAAACTTATTGCTTACTTGGAAACGCATACGCCACCCAAGCAGGCGGAAGCGCAAACAACCGGCAAATTTCCCCCCGATTTCAGCTTGAATTGACGGCGCATTTTTCCCGGTTTGACTTTCCTTGATGCTTTTATACGCTGAAAACATTACGAATCATTTTCCAATTTGGAGTCATCCATGGCACAACGAACGGTCACATTCAAAGGCAAACCCCTGGGATTGGCTGGTCCTCAGTTGAAGGTCGGCGATAAGGCTCCCGACTTCGCTTGTGTTACCGGCTCTCTGGAAGTCCTGAATTTCGCGAATACTCGCGGCAAACCCCGTTTCTTCAGCGTCGTTCCCTCGCTTGATACGCCGGTGTGCAGTCAACAAACAAAGAAATTCGATGAAGCGGTCGGCGCTCTCAAGGACAAGATCGGCTGCTATACGATCAGCCTGGATATGCCCTTTGCGCAGAAACGGTTCTGCACCGCCGAAAACATAACCAACATGCAAAGCTTGTCCGACTTGCACAATAAGTCGTTCGGCGAGAATTACGGCGTGCTGATCGAAGGTCTGCCGTTTCCTCTTTTGTCCCGAGCGATATTTGTCTTGGACAAGAACGACAAGATCACGTACGTGGAATATGTTCCCGAAGTCGGACAGCATCCGAACTACGACAATGCCCTGGCAGCGATCAAAGCGGCAGCGGGGTAGAAGTCAGCAGTCAGAGGTCAGATGAACTCTGGCTTCTGTCTTCTGACCTTTGTTTTCCGTCTTCCACAATCCGTAATCTCTTCGTAATTTGCCACCTTTGCGGGACGCGACAATTTTATCGGCAAACATAGGCTTTTTCGTACCATTTCGGCGATCTCCGTCTTGTAAGTGGGCGCCAGCTGATTAAGGTGAAAAGTACAATGGTACGGGCTGTGTACTGGCATCACAGCCAAGAGGGATAATGGTACGCTCCAGCCGGTTGCTGGAGCCTTACAAAGCCATGTTATTTCACCCGGACTAAAAAGGAGAACGTGCCATGAAACCCTTGCGGGGTGTTCTGTGGTTAGGGGCGCTGGGATATTTGATGTTGCATGCGGCCGCGGTTGAAGCCGCATGGGACAATGTTTTTCAGGTCACCTGCCATCCCTTTCGGCGCAGCTCGGTAAGTAACTATGCCGATCCCTGCTGCAATCCGTGTCCGCAGCAATGCTGCACAACGCAATACGTCCAGCGTTGCTACTATCAGCCGGTAACGGTGTACCAAACCCGATCTTACTATGAACCGGTCACGACATATCGTACGAGCTTCTACTGGGAACCGGTGACTAGCTACCGGTATACGAGTTACTACGATCCGTGTACCTGCTGTTACCGGCAGGTTGCTTGTCCCACAACTTGTTACCAGTTGCGGTCCCAATGCTGCCCGGTGCAAAGCTGGGTGCAACGCTGCTGCCAGGTGCCGGTGACCGCGTACCGGCAATGTTCGTACTGGGAACCGGTAACATCGTGCTGCGATCCATGCGCCGTACCGAGTTGCCCGACCGGAGAAACCCCCAGGGCGGTTGCGCCGCCGGGTGTCACGGAACAACGCACCGCGCCAACCGACAAGGGCACAGGGAGCGGCAGCCCCCTCTATGATCGCAGCTATTCAAACCCGCCGCAGCCATCCGGCTCGAAGAGCTCGTTGAGACCAAATGTACCGACCCTACCGGTGTCCCCGCCCCCGCCGGTGCCGGTACAGCCCCCAAACGTGAAATTGGAAAAAATCGTCGCGATACCCAACCCCACTCAGGATCGGTGGACGGCTCCCGATCAGGCTAACAAGACGGAAGTTCACTTAAAGTTGGCGAGTGCTGGGAAGTAATAGGGGGTCTGTAGGTTTCGGTTCATTCGCGGTCCGGCGAGGGACCAACCCGTATCTCACGCAAATGCATGCCCGCGGTTTTCTACGCAAGGTGTTTGCGCGCACCAACTTAACGCGCCTCTCGGCGCCGTATCTCACGCCACCGTGAGATACGACACCGCACCGCTATGAGTTTATTGGTTATTAGTTTCATCCAGTAAAATCCAAAAAAGCTGTCTTGGAATGCCTTCTTTCACGCTGCTCCTCCAGCTTGCCTATTCAGCCTTTTTGCCATTGTGGACGATAACCCACGATGGATAAGGAAGTCCCGGGTTGTCAACAATGATGAACGACCGCCAAGGAATCTCCAAGTTGGGATTTATATTTATCCTTGGATTCCTCAGTGGTTGCCGGTTGCCGCCAGCTCAAATCGACGCCGACAGTTCGGAAAAGTCCGCTTTATCCCGCCGGGAAATCCATCGCCGGCAGGTGATCCGGGATTCCGCCGCGCAGATCGCTTTCCATCCGCTAGCCGCTGCCAAACTTTTGCTGCTGACTCCCATCAACCATTGGTGGACGGTGGGGACTTCCGGGATCTCATCTGCTGCCGATTGGCGTCCGGCTGAGATTCACATTTATACGTCCGGACAGGAAGCACTTGCCGCATTGCACCAAATCATCGCTCAGGCAAGCAAGCGCATTGACGTGGTGATGTTCATCTGGAACAGCGATCCTTTAGGGGAGGATTTGGCCCGGCGCCTTGCCGCCAAAGCCGGGCCCGAATTGCCCGTCCGCGTGTTGGTCGACGGCGGCGGCAACCTGCTCTTCGGCCTGACCGCGGAAGCCTCGGCCGATCAAGTGGATCGCGTCATTGCCTGGTTAGCTCAGCAACCTTACGTGCAAGTTATCCGCAGTCGCAATCCGTGCTGGCATTATGATCACCGCAAGCTCGTGCTGGCGGATTGCCGGATGGCCTGGACCGGCGGCCGCAACTTCACGGAACCGGGTTTCTTTCGACAACACGACCTGGCTCTTACGGTAACCGGACCTCCTGTGGAGGAGATACAAGATAGCTTCGATCGTTCCTGGAAATCTCAAGGCGGCGCTCCCATTCCGCGGCTGCCGATTGAAGACAGCCCGGAAGCGAATGCCTGCGCCCGCTTGATTGGAACTGATCCGCCCAATCTGGAAATCGAAAGGGCCGTGTATCGGGCAGTGGCTGCGGCTCAAGATCGAATTTTCCTGGAGAATTTCACTCTGTGCGACGGGCCGCTCATGCGCAAATTGATCCGGGCTAAAAGACGCGGCGTGGATGTCCGCGTGGTGACTACGCTGGAGAATACGAACGAAATGTTGAATCGAGCCAACAAGGTTGTGGCCAATCGCCTGTTTCAAGCGGGGATTCGCGTGTATTTGTTTCCCGGCATGATGCACGTGAAAGCGCTTGTGGTGGACGGCTCGTGGGCTTACACCGGCACCGGCAACTTCGATCCGATTAGCCTCCGCCGCAATCGCGAACTGGGGCTTGAAATCGGCGCCGGGGATCTTGTTACCGAACTGGAACAAAGGCTGCTTCAGCCGGACATACAGCCGGAATGGGAAATGAAGGAAACATTTCCCGTAAGCCCCAAGGATAGATTTTTGGCAATCATTTCCCGTATAGCGTTCTAAAGCAGATTTTCACAACGTTTTGCTTGACATTAGTCGTCGAAAATCTCAAACTAGAAATTGCGTTTTTTTTCAAACGAAGCATCGGCAGATAACAAAAAGAGGCTTTATGTCTAATTTCGCCAAGAAGGTGCTTGTTTCCGGGCTAGTGATTTTAGGCACCGTTTGGTCGGCGAATTTGGCCCGAGCCGATCTGCTGGCGGCCAGCCGGGGCACCAGTAGTATCAAGCGCTACGATGAGCTGTCGGGGGAGTACCTGGGTGACTTTACCACCGCTGCGGTGCTCCGGCCTGCGGGAATGGCGTTCGGCGGCGACGGCAATCTTTATGTCTCCAGCCACGGCAGCAACAGCATTCTGCAATTCGATGGCACGACCGGCGAACTGCTCCGTACCTTTGTCGCAGCCGGCGTCGGCGGTCTGAGCATGCCCGCGGGAATCACTTTCGGACCCGACGGCAATCTCTATGTAAACAGCATCGGCTCCGCCAGCGTCCTTCGTTACAACGGCAACACGGGAGAGTTTATCGATGCATTCGTTCCGCGCGACGAGACGGTGCTGATCAAACCGGGAATCGGTATCGTGTTTGGGCCGGATGGCAACCTATACGTTGGCGACGAAGCCGCAAACACGATTCTTCGCTTTGACGGCACCAGCGGTGCGTTCATCGATATTTTCGCTTCCGACAGCCTCTTCGGACCGGCGGCGATTGCGTTCGGACCCGATTGCAACCTTTATGTAGTCAGCAATAATAGCAACTCGATCGTGCGTTTTGATGGGAATACCGGGGCGCTGATCGACATTTTCAGTTCGGGAGGGGACTATTCCCGTCCGATCGGTTTGGCCTTCGGGCGTGATGGAAACCTCTACGTCGATAACCACCTCTCGAATGATGTACTCCTCATCGATGGTCCGACGGGTATGGAACTGGGCGAATTCGTTCCTGCCGGATCCGGCGGCTTGAACACCACCACGACGGTGATTTTTACACCGGAGTAAAGGCGAATACAGAATCCTTGCTGTTATTTTCCATTCGTTTGCGAAGTCAGACTTGCCATGCGGGCCAGAAAATACGCCCGGTATTCCTGAAAGTCGATGGTGCCGTCGTGATCGGCATCCCACTGAGATAAATTGTCGCGCAGGTCATTTGGCATTTCACCGGGGCTGAGGCGGCCGGTTCCGCTCTGATCGTAGTGCTGAAACGTCAAGATCGCTAGCCGTTCCCAGACTTCGGGGACGTTCTGGATGTTGGTCCCGACTGGGCCGGCAGTCACGACACTCGGTTGCGGGGAACCGCCGGAGCCGCGCGGGCCGAATCCGCCTTCCGTATCGTAGTAGTACCCAAGGGCATGGTGGTCCAATACCTCGTCGGGCGTAACGCCGAAGGGGTCCATCAGGTCGAATCTCGCCTGTCCGGGCGGAGGCCCATCTATCGGATAATCGTAGCGGCCATCCGGGTCCAAGTGCATGGGTTCCCATTCCGCCCAGAGAAGGTCCAAATAGGAATGGACCAACCAGAAAACCGGATCGTTGGGAGACGCCATGGTCAGCATTGATCCACCGATCCAATTGTGGACGCGGTTGTGCATCTCCGGTTCGAGCTGGTTCCAGCCGGCCATATAATTCCGGAAGCTATCCGTAATCGGGCTTCCCGTGTCAAAAGGAAAAACATCGTAGGTTTCAATGGCCATGGCCGTGTCGACCTGATCGGGAGTCGGCAGGGTAGGGATCCAAAGTCCGAACGACCGGCGCAGGTCCGGCCCATCGAAAATCAAAGTCCATTCGCCTTGACGAAAGGGGCCGCTCATTACCGCATGGGGCTCATCGGGGTCGCCGTCGCCGCCCATGAAATCATCTGCCCAAAGGGAAGAGTCGGGCTTATTATCGACCGTGAAATTCCAATACGGGATGGTTACGTTGGGATCGACGGCCTGCAATTCCAGCTCAAATGCCCGTACCAAATACCTGTGCCAGGGAAAGAACGCCGTTTGGGTGTGGATGGTCATTTGCATGTCCATGTGCACCGACACGTATTCATCGTAGATACTGATGCTGGAACCGTCGTGGTAGCGATTTTTCAGTTCCTTGACCGCATTGACAAAATCCTGGCGTTCCTGGTCCGACAAATCGCGGAAGTTTTTGCGAATGGTGTTGGCGCCGGGATCTTGAGGCGGAGGAGGAACCCACGTACCGCTACCAGAACCACAAGAACAACCTTCGCCGCACTGACAATTGGGTCCGCAATCGCATGCCAAAGTCCGAGAGGGGAGGACGCAAGCAAGCGAAGCGAGCAAAAGCCATCCAAGGATGGGCAGTTTCAGAAAATGAGAAGTCGCCATATTTCGTTATCTCGGCTAGAAAATCGCTTGTTTCCCACAAGCGATTTGGTTGCGCTTTGGCAATAAAAAAGGATTTTCCAGAGTACCAGCCTAAACTTTTTCGGGGCGAATAGCAATCAAAATTTCTGATTTTTTGGAATACGCCTGGGTGATGCCGGGGCAAGCCAAACCCGAGAGAAATCACGGGCGGCCGTTTTCACCAATTTCTCATTATAAAATTCTTGACTTCCATCAAAAAATTGGCAGACTAATAATTCGCGGAATATTTGGCACCCATCTCTTTAAGAGGAACCAGTCATGAAACCGCTTAAGCAACGGGATTCGAAACGCCGCCTTGCGCAGGGAAAATGGAAGTCCAAACTCTATGTGGAATACCTGGAAGATCGGGTAATGCTTGATGCCACGGTCATCGAAGACTTCAGTGCCGGGTTGGATCCTTACCGCTCCATTTACAAATTTTTCCCATCCGCGGATATCGTTCCGGGCGCGGCCCACGATGGAATGAGCAACGCGCTGGTCAAACATGACGGCTATGAATGGATGGTTCGCAACGACGACGCGGTGCAAGTCCAACGCGGGGAAACGATCTCCGTGTGGACCAAATTCGCCGACAATGTGGACGGCCGAATTTACTTCGGCTTCGGCGCCACGCCCGACGGTCTGGTGCACAGTCCCTTATCCGATGGGAAAACGTTAGCTCTGGTATTGGCCGGGAATACAAGTCAACTGATGTTTCAAGGCAATGATACGGCGTCCGGCTTTAAACCGGCGCCGCGTACACTTGGTACCCCTGTGGGTCAGAGTTATGTGGCCGACCAATGGTATTACGTGCAAGTGGTCTGGGGCAACGACGGGACCATGACCGGAAACTTGTACGATGACATGGGCAACTTGTTAAATTCAGTCACTGCCTCCGGCAGCACCCTTGATCACGGCGGAATTTCATTTCGGGGCTTCGGCAGCGACAAATATTTTGATACGGTTTCCGTAGACAACGGCGGCGCCCCTGGACCTGGACACGGAACGCACTTCTTTACCCACCATGTGTTCAGTCCTTCCGTTCCCACCCACTCGTTCAAGGCGAACCCCCAACCGCATCCGTTATCCGCGGGAATCACCGGCGGAGACGGCACGGGCACTCCGGTTCCATGGGACTACACTTCGGTTCCGGGAACTGGCCGGGATGTCCAACTGAATGCATGGGCCAACCTCACGCAAGTGCCGAACACTTTCGGCATCATTCCGGGATTGGTGGCACTCGCCGGCCAAAATACTTCGTTTATCAATGGATCGGTGCAGATTACTTGGGGTCCAGACCATTACAACGGCGGGACCAGCGATATCAACCCGGAAACTCCTTATTTGGCCCAATACATGTTCCGCCAGCTGCCGGGAGAAGCCACTCAACTCATCGGATCTTCCGATATCAAGCACTTTTTCTCGTCCGCGCATGCTGATTACCAGCATCTCAATCCGGGAGAAAGTGATACATATGGCTCCAGTTTGAATTATAACCAAGACGACATGATTCCCGGATCGGACATGGACCCGGTAACGGGAGACATCCATCGGTTCACGTATTTTTCCCAAGGCGACACCGATGTGAATGGATTCAACCCAAATCATTCCCGGACCTATAGCAGCCGCCTGCAACACCTGCTGCAAGTCCACATTGCCGACCTGGACCCATCGCAAAACCCGGCCGGCACGAGATGGTACTTCATGGGATGCTTGTGGGTGGCCGGAGATGACAATGTCGACAACAACTCCCGCTGGGTAGAAGTAGTTCCCACTTTGAATGGTTCCCAATTCTCGTTTACCTACCCCCAGGGGTCGGGCGGCCAACTGAATTTCCGCAGCATTCCCGGATTGGTAGGTAACTCGCCAAGCGTTATTTCCCAGTCGCCTAGCGGCAATGTCGCCGGTCCGGTGGATCATGTTCGTTTCACGTTCAGTGAAGCCATCAATCCCGATACTTTCGGGGTGGGGCAAGTCCACTCTTTCAATGGTCCCGGAGGTCCCATCACCATCAACTCGGTTGCCCCAGTAGACAATACCAATACCGTGTTTGATGTTTCTTTTGATCCCCAGAGTGCGGTCGGCACGTACACCATGACGATTGGCCCGGACATCTACGATATGAGCGGCAATCCCATGACTGCCCCATATACCGCACGGTTCAATGTCATTCAGCCTGGTGCCCTTGTGAACGGCGGATTCGAGACGGGCGATTTCACGGGCTGGACATTAAGAGGCGACCTCACCTTCGTGAATGTCAACAGCGTTCGTCCCCACACTGGTAGGTACGCTGCGGAGCTGGGTCCAGTCGGGAGCATGAGCTTCATTTCCCAAACGGTTGCCACGTCCCCCGGCCAATCGTACCGTCTTAGCTACTGGCTCAACCATCAAGGCGGTGGTGTCCCGAATGAATTTCAAGTTTCCATCGGGGGCACAGTCGTTTTTGACCAATTAAACATGGGTAGTTTCGCTTACACCCAGTACTCGTTTGATTTTATGGCAACGGGGGGAGCGACCACGATCCAGTTCGGCGCCCGTGAAGACCCCGCATATTTCTACCTCGACGACGTGGACTTGCAGTCTCTGGGCGGCTCACCGGGCGTTCCGGCTGGGAGCGGTTCCCAAAACCTCCGGATAGGAGAAGTCGGTCTTGCGGCGGCGCTCGGAACGCCGGCACGGCTTTCGGTACCGGCGGTGACCGGTTCCACCATTTCGCCGGCCACGGTGTCTTTGGCCACTGATCCGAGCAAAGCTTTGTTGGATCAAGTTTTCGCAGCGCCGATCCGAAACGTTGAACCAAGTTCGACCCAAGCTGCAACCGAGGCCACCGTCCCAGCGCTGGATCCGTTTGATCCCGTGATGGATCCCCATAATTTGCTGTTAGCTTGAAATTGCCATATCACCAAGCGTGATTTTGCAGTACACCAACCGGCAGCGCCAGCAAGGACCCTTGCTGGCGCCGCTTGGTCCTTACCACAACGTATATCCCCCATCGATCACCACCGTGGCCCCGGTCACGTAACTCGATGCATCACTGGCCAGGTACAAGGCCAGGGGGCCGATTTCATCGGGTTCTCCGAGTCTGCCCATCGGCACCATGCTGGTGAAGATGTCCTTCAATTCCGGTTTTTCGCTGAACCAGCGGCGATTGGGGTCCGTCAGGAAACCGCCGGGTGCAATGGCGTTCACCTGAATGTTGTGATGCGCCCAGTCAATGGCCAGGGTTTTGGTGAACTGAATCATGGCGGCCTTTGCCGTTTCATATGTCCGGCCGTGAATCCCTTTGTTGACGACCATTCCGGAAATGGAAGCAATGTTAATAATCTTTCCCGATCGCCGTGGAATCATCGCCCGGCCGATCAGCTTCGAGCACAAGAAAGCGCTGGTAAGATTCAAATCCAGAATTCGCTGCCAGTCTTCGAGGGGCAATTGCTCGGTGGGAATGCTGATGCGCCGCCCGCCGACATTGTTAACGAGAATGTGAATGGGCGCCTGGTCCGTCAAAACGGTTTCACACATCCGCTGGGCTTCGGCAGGGGAGCCGATGTCCAGGCAAAGAACATCAATGCGCCGGCCGAATTTCGACAGCTCTTGCCTGGCTCCATCCAAGCGTTGTGGTTCCCGACCCACCAACAGCAAGTCAGCGCCGGCCTCGGTCAAGGCTGCAGCCATCGCCTTGCCCAATCCCCTGCTGCCTCCCGTGATCAAGGCGCGCTTGCCGTCCAACCGGAATTTATCCCATATGCTCATTATCGACCTCAATCGATGTACCGCCGCGTGATTTGCTCGTAGGCATCTACCCGCCGGTCCCGAAGGAAGGGCCAATTCCGTCGGATTTCCTCCAGTTTTCGCAGATCGCACGATTGCACGAGGACTTCTTCCATTTCGTGCGATGCCCGGCTCAGGAGGGAACCGAACGGGTCGCTGACAAATGATGCGCCCCAAAAGTCCAGGCCGCCTTCCGGAGGACCTTCGTGGCCCACGCGATTGATTGCCGCCACGTAAACGCCGTTGGCAATCGCATGTGAGCACTGCATCAACTCCCAGGCACGGTGTTGTGCAGTTCCGTACTCCGCTTTTTCACGAGGATGCCAACCGATCGCAGTGGGATAGAGGAGCACCTGAGCGCCCTGGAGAGCGGTTAACCGAGCTGCTTCCGGATACCACTGGTCCCAGCAGACCAGGACACCAATCCGGCCGAAACGCGTGTCAAATGTGCGAAAGCCGAGGTCTCCCGGGGTGAAATAGTATTTTTCGTAGTACAACGGATCGTCCGGGATGTGCATCTTGCGATATTTGCCGAGGAGGGCGCCATCCGCATCGAGCACGACGGCGGTATTGTGAAACACCCCGGCCGCCCGTTTTTCAAAGAGCGAGGCCACAATTACCGTTCCCATTTCCCGGGCCAGTGTTGCCAATTGTTGGGTTGACGGTCCCGGGATCGGCTCGGCGAGGTCGAACTGGGCGGCGTCCTCGCGCTGACAAAAATAAAGCGAGCGGAACAGCTCCGGCAAGCAAATGATCTGGGCCCCGTCCCGGGCGGCCCGGCGAATCAGAGTGACGGCTTTTTCCAAATTGGCGTCGCCATCCAGCTGGCAACGCATTTGCACCAGGCCGAGGATAAATGATTGGGGACCCGATGTCATGAGGATTTCCTTTACGCCGGATTGGCGATCGAATTCCTTCGAACCAATCTTGGTTCCACCGGTTCAATTATTATAGTAGTCATTAGTCATTGATCATTGGTCATTGGAGAGACCATGTCCGAGCGATGCGGGCTGAGCAGGGAAGAGTTAATCAGAGCGGTGAAACAGCACGTCGACAGCCTTCGCCGGGCCGGCGTGGAATGGCTTCCGGCCGGACCCGCCTTGCATGCACCGCCGGTGTTAAAGGATTCCATTTCCGAAGAAGCGCGGCCGGCAACTTCTGCAGAAGTAGGAACCAGCGTCCCCGCCTCCGCAGTTGCAGGAACTTTCTTTTCCGAAAAAGGTCCGGAATTGGCCGAAGCGGAAGGCCCGGATATTCCTTTGGACCAGCGCCGGCAAGAATTGGCGGTGCTGGCGCAAACGGTTTGCCAATGCACGCGTTGCCCGGAACTGGCGTCCACACGGACGCAAACGGTATTCGGCGTCGGCCGGGCGGGGGCGGAGCTCTGCTTCATCGGCGAGGCGCCGGGGGCCGATGAAGATGCCCAGGGAGAGCCGTTTGTCGGCGCCGCGGGACAGCTTCTCAACCGCATCATCGCGGCTTGCGGCATGAAACGGGAAGAGGTGTATATCTGCAACATCATCAAATGCCGGCCTCCGGGGAACCGCACTCCGTCGCCTCTCGAAGCCGGCAATTGCCGAGAGTTTCTGGACAGACAACTGGAGCTGGTGCGGCCGAAATTCATTTGCTGCCTCGGCAGTACCGCGGTAACCCATCTACTGCAAACCACCAAACCCCTGGGTCAAATGCGCGGGCGATTTCATGAATATAAAGGCATCCCGGTCATGGTCACGTACCACCCGGCGTACTTGCTGCCGCACCGAAACCCCGGAAAAAAGAAGGATGTCTGGGAAGATATGAAGATACTGATGGCCCGAATGGGGCGGCCGGTAAAGTGAGAATCAGGAACGGTTGTTGAGGGGCACGAAGCGTTCGAGTTGTTCGGAAACTTGTTTCAGATTGACGGGACGAACCAGGATGGCAACATTGGAACGGGGTTGAACTTTTTCCTGCCAGGGGGCCTGGTTCTCGGACAAGATGAGAATGCCGCCGCAGAGGTAATTCTGCCTTCCCGCCTCGGTCATGATTTTTTCGAAGGTTTCCACGCTCTCTTCGTTGCCTTCGCCGGCATCGAGCACGAGGGCATCGTACGGTTTCAGGCGAAAACGATTGAGCGCGATGTAGGGTTCGCCGGCCAGGAAGACACGATAACCCATTTTCTTGAATCGGTCGCGCAGCGCGTCTTGGAGCCGGGCATTCTTTTCGACGACAAACACGGAACGTTCGACGGTCCGATTTGCAGTCGAGTTGGCAGCGCCGTCGACTTCGGCGCGAACTTCGCGGATGGCATCGAGGAGCTGGGCCGGCGTCTGGTATCGTTCCTGAGGATTGTACGCCATCATTTTCTGGAGCAAATGCAAAACCGAGCGGGGGCCGGCGATATCCTCGGGTTGCGCCGTCAAGGCCTGATCAAATCGGGTCTTTTTCATGCGGGCGTTCGGATCGGCGGGACGGTCGAGGGGCGATTTCCCGGTCAGCATTTCAAAGAACACGCAGCCGAGAAAATAGATGTCGCTGCGCGGGTCGCCGGGTTTGACGCTGGTGGCCTTTTCCAGACCGGCGTAATCGACGGTGCGATACATCTTGCCCTGTTTGCCGTCCTCTTCCGCCCCGAACATTCCGGCCAGGCCAAAATCGACGAGCTTGGCCGCTCCCTGTGCGGAGATCAAGATGTTAGTCGGTTTGAGATCGCGGTGGGTGACGCCAACGCTGAATGCGTAGGCCAAGCCGGAAGCTGCATCTTCCAACAAACGGAGCGCCTCAAAAGGCTGCAGTTTCTTGCGGATGGCCAGAAAGTCCCTCAGGTTACCCCCCTCCACAAACTCCATCACGAGGTAGTACTGCTGTGAAGGCACGTCCCGATCGACGGCGAGAATCGAAACGATGTTGGGATGCCGGAGAGACCTGCCGACTTGGCCCTCGCGCTCGAAAAGAGTGATCGTGCGTTTTTCTTCACTAAAACGGCGACGGAGAACCTTGATCGCCACGACGGTCCCGGTGTGGGGGTCATCGGCGCGAAAAACCCGTCCAAAACTGCCCGAGGCGATTTTGTAAAGCAACCGGTAACCCCCGAGGAAATAGCCGTCGGTTTCCCCCTTGAGAAGCTTCTGGCTTTGCCAGGGGGTGAGATAAACTTTCCGTTCGAGAAATCGAAGCAACGTTTCCGCGCTTGCGGACTTCAGGTCCATGTTTTCCCAACATTCCTGGAACTGCGGTTCCGTGAGCAATCCCAGCTTGAGAGCCTGTTGAGCGACCGATTCCGCAGGGAGGTTTGCCATGGAGTATTCATACCAACTAGATTGGACTACTTTTTCATTTTACTTCAACGACCGGCTTTGCCAACCGCTCTCCTTATTATCGTATCGCGGCCGCCTCGGATCCGAAAATGACAAAACATTGGGTAATTTGCAAAAAATGGAGAACCCACAAAACAAAATTTCAAAATTGATTCATCTGTCAATCCCCGGGAGTTCTTTGTAATTTAATTTCGCGCGATGTGATCCGGGATGAGCAAACAACCGGAGAATGATCCAAAGGAAAGGGAGCAGGGATGCAGAGAAGCAAGGAAGCCGCCCGCCGGATGGCATGTTGGCTTTTCTTTTTATTCACGGGATGTGCCGAAGTTTCGGAACCGCGCTCGGCGATGCCGGCGGCTCGCGATCCGTCCGCTGCAACTCTGCCGCCCGATTTGCCGAAGAAATTAGCCTCGAAGGAACAGAATGCGTCTGAGTTAAAACCCGCTGCGCACCATGTACCGGCCGAGGCCTCTCCAACCCCGGCAAAGACAGGCGAAAAAGCCGGTGGTTATGCGCAACTCCCGGAAGACCCGTCAGCCCGGCTACGGGCCCTGCATCGTCTCGCTGAGGAACGCTACGCGTCCTTTGACTCCTATATTGCCCGAGTCAAACGCCGGGAATTGGTCAACGGCAAGCAAAAGCCGGAAGAAGTTTACTTGTTCAAATACCGCAAGCAGCCCTTGAGCCTTTATTTCAAATGGATCGGAACGGAGGCCCAGGGCCGCGAAGTGATCTACGTTCAGGGCCAACATGAAAATAAAATCCACACGCTACTGGCTGCCGGAGATAATCCGCTGATGCCCGCAGGCAGCCGGATGGCGCTGAGCCCCGATAGTGTTTTGGTACGCAGCCAGAGCCGGCATTCGATTACGGAAGCGGGCATCGGCAATATCATTGAACTTTTCGGCAAAGCCCTCGATGCGGCCGACAAAGGCGACACCTCTCAGGTTGCCGTCAAGTACACCGGCACAATCAAGCGGCCGGAGTTCGATTCGCTTTTGGAAGGCGCGGAGAGAACCATTCCGGCCGGCCTGGAGCCGCAGTTACCGCGCGGCGGCAAGCGCCTGGTGATGTTTGAGCCGACTTCGCGCTTGCCACTCCTGGTCATCACTTCGGATCACAGCGGCCAGGAAGTGGAATACTATTGCTATGACCGGATGGAGTTTCCGGTTCACCTGGACAGCGACGATTTTGATCCGGAAAAACTGTGGAAGAAGAAAGGGAATTGAGTTTTTTCGCGACAACTTAGCCGCCGAAACAAGAATCTTCAAGATTTCGGAGCGCGTATAATCAACTTTAGAGGCCATGTGACAGTTGGACTAAGCCGCTCTGCGGAGGAAGAAAGGCGAGCGGTTGACGAGTGGGGTGAGCCGAGGACTGGCTTGGGCCAGAATGACTTCGCGGCGTGCTCAATGGGAGCACGCTCATGTCTATCTGGC
>Ga0306920_100000638_pt1 | contig 41247 bp, 40 predicted proteins | sample flu12Cox44000170_FD_204666 | JGI IMG/M metagenome (GOLD analysis project Ga0306920, IMG submission 204666) | Lab enrichment of tropical soil microbial communities from Luquillo Experimental Forest, Puerto Rico - flux4day.12C.oxic.44.000.170 (v2)... | ecosystem: Environmental > Terrestrial >... | reverse complement strand
CCTCGCGTAAGACGCAAACGGCGCGAGACGCCAGGGTGTCGACCATGCTTCGCGTTCGAACTCGATGATATTGGTAATAGCGGGGTGATGCCGCAGTAGCTCGGCGATCGCCGGAGTGACCAGCCAATCCAATTGCGCGCTCGGATAACGCCGACGCAATTTGTTCAACACCGGAATCGTGTGCACCACATCGCCGACCGCCGACAGCTTGATCAAGAGAATCTTGCGGAAATCGCGACGCGTGAGATCGGTCGGGGGCAAGATCGAAATCACTCCTGCTCGAGAATGTCAGTGCCCAAGTCGTGGCGCCGAGATTTCCGCGATGATTTGCAATTGGGTCAAAGCCTGCTCGGCATCACGATTTGCAGCAAACGCTTGAACGAGGCGGACGTGTGATGCCGGAGCATGGCAATTTGGCGATTGCCTTGCGACGTGAGCCAATTGAATTGAATGACGCGGCGTTCGCCGACGAATGGTTCGTGACCGTGCCACGAATTGTTACTGCGTTTGAATGCCAACAGCGTTCCGGCGATCGGCGGCACTTCAACGACGATGTCACTGAGATCATGGGAAGAGCGCAGCAATCGAAGGCGGCCACCAGCCTGGTCCCAGCTCTCGTTCATATAGATTAGAACGGTGATGATCTTGCTGGTTGAATCGGTGTGGATCTTGCCGTCGCCCGGACCGCATCTGCCGCGCACTGTCGTGATGGTCGGTCTTCCAGACAATTCAATCTCGAATTTGTTCTCGAATGCCTCGCGAAATGCTTCGCTGTTGAGTTCGTTAAGCAGCGTTTGAAACGCTGGGCCAAACACAACTTGATCGACGGGGAAGCTGCCGGAGGTGGAAATCTTTGGATAGTCGCCGTTGATTTCCGCTAGCGCCTGCGGAGAGACGAATTGCGGCACGACTAAATGTTCGAACGGCTGGCGCACCACGGGAGTGGCGCGGAACTGCTCGATGCCGAGATAACGTAACACTGCCGATCACCCCTACAAACCGCGGACAAATACCATGACCACAAGGTCGCTGTACATTCTTTTCGCAAGGAATTCAGCGGCAGTTGAGGCGCGGCCGGCGATCATTTCTCCTGCCGCCGCAATGGCTGGCTCGGCGGCGGCGACCATTTTTGCATCTCCTCATAGCGCTTGGCGTAGCGATAGTAGGTTCCTTCAAAATTGCCGACGGCAATCACGAACCCGGCCCAGCCGTCGATGAAGCCAAGCTTGAAAACGTAGTGTTTGAGGAACGACCACGACGCGTGCCCAACTGCACTCATCATCGTAACGCGCTTATGCGCAAGCTTCGGAGCGCCCAGTGAGGAATACCGGTTCGCCTTCCGCAACACTTCTTCGAGATTGCGGAACGGAAACTGCCAGATCGCATTGCGCAAGGTGCCTAGCGGTTTGCCGCTGAGGACCTCGTAGCCTTCATGTACCGGCTCGAGCATGTACCTCATGCTGCCTTTGCGAAACAGCTGGGGTTGCCGGAAATTTGGATACCAACCGGAACCGCGGATCCAACGTCCCATCATGAAACTGCGGCGCGGCACACGATAGACGTCGGATGGCGGCGCGCCGGCGAGAAGCTCCAGGATCTCATCGCGCACCTCCGCGGTACAACGCTCGTCGGCATCGAGGCTAAAAATCCAATCGCAGCGACACGCCTCGATGGCGCGATTGCGTAATTCGCCAAAACCCTTGAACGGCACCTGCACGACGCGCGCGCCAAGCGCAGTTGCAATCTCGGCGGTGGCATCGGTGCTGTAGGAATCGACGACGACAATTTCATCGGCCCACAGCACGCTTTCGGCCGCGGCTTTGAGTTTCTCGGCCTCGTTATACGCGAGGATATAAGCAGAGATTGTTTGCATCATTGAATGACCGATGTAGAAGCTAATGATATTCGCTAAGGCGGACGAGTGCTCGGTTTGGCGGTTTTGGTCGAAACGGCCGCGGAGCGCTGCCTTGGAACCCAACCCGCAAACCCGCAAGCCAGTTTGTGTTTTCGGCTCCTGATCTTGGTCGCACTGGTAATCTGTAATTTCCTTTTGGAGGCGCCGCACACGGCAACGTCTCCTCATCCAATAGTGCTTCATACGCACTACGATGGGCAATCGAGCTGATGACTGCCGGCGGGCTGGTCATCGCTTTTTCGATAAAGCGCCATTGCCTCAGAATCGACCCACGTCGCCTCGAGAGCGCCCTAGCAGCCTCGCAGCGTGCGACCCAAAAGCGGCCCAGGGGCCTGGGGCACGGGTAGGCTTCAGACGCCACCATAAAGCGCGCTTTGGATCGATTTGGCACTACGAGCTTTGGCTGCTGACAAGCCGTGCGAATCTCGAAATCGACCCGCATGCGGCGGCAACCCTTGATGCGCTTTCGATAAGATCGCATAAGACCTGGTCAAAGCGGTGACTTTCTGAATAGCTAACTCGCTCAAAATCATTTTGGTAATCTGTGAAAAGCGGCACTTGAAGCAGAAAGGATTAAAATCTTTTCGGCATGCGACCACAGCGCTGAAAGCCGGACATTCGGTGGCCACCGAAATGGTTAGAGTACCCAGAGTGGAGATTATATGAACGGGAACATCGATCTGAGCATCGTGGCGCCGTGCTTTAATGAGGAAGAATGTCTGCCTCAATTTCACGCCCGGATGACGCGTGGTTGCAGAGCTTCCCGTGTTGGTAGGTACGAGATTATTTACGTCAATGACGGCTCAACCGACAGCAGTCTCGATGTAATGCGCCGACTGCAACAGCAAGATCAATCGGTCAGAGTCATCGATCTAGCGCGCAACTATGGCCACCAAATAGCGCTCTCCGCAGGACTCGCCCATACCCGCGGGACTCGCGTGCTGACGATTGACGCCGATTTGCAGGATCCGCCAGAGCTGCTGTCGAACATGATGCAGATGATGAACGCGGGTGCCGACGTCGTTTACGCGCAGCGCAATTTGCGAAAGGGAGAAAGTACGTTCAAGCTCGCTACAGCCTCACTATTTTACCGCTTGCTTGGCCGTCTTGGCGGCACGCAAATCCCGGCCGATACCGGCGACTTCCGATTGATGAAACGGAATGTTGTCGATGTATTGATAAGTATGCCCGAGGCTCATCGCTTCGTACGTGGTCTCGTGGCGTGGATAGGATTCGTTCAGGTCCCGATTACATACGACCGGCATGCTCGATTCGCGGGCCGCTCGAAATATCCCTTCCTAAAAATGTTTGCACTCTCGCTTGACGCGATAACGGCGTTTGCTACCGCCCCGTTACGCATAATGTTTTTAGTTGCCGTGTTTGGCATGGGATTGGCCGTTGTCCTGCTCGGTTGGACTCTTTACTCATACTTCTTTCTGAATGCAGTCCGCGGTTGGTCGAGCGCTATGACTGTGTTTCTTTTTTTCACCTCGGTGCAATTGTTTGCTTTGGCTGTTATTGGCGAGTACGTGGGTCGAATCTTCATTGAATCAAAACGGCGGCCGATGTATGTGGTCCGGGCAACATATCCTTCAGAGGCTGGTGCATCGGCCACGAACGCAACCGAAGTTTCTGCGCAATGAGCAGTTGCGTGGGTTTACAACGATTCGCAAGCTGAATGACAATCAACGGCCTTACCGTGGAAATGCCGACTATGTTAATCGCCGGTCATGTGCTCTCGCTCATAGGAAGTGTTCTAGTTGTTGCCTCATTCGTCGGGCTGGGGAGGATTGTTCAGAGGACTTTCCGGGAACAAGGTGGCATACCTGAAGCTATCGCACTCGGATTTGCAATAAACCTCTTTATTGGCGGGCTGCTGAACCTGTTTGGGGCGATTTCACTGGCTACGGTGATAATTATCGAGATTGTCGGACTGTTGGCGTTTTTTCTGGATCGGCGGCAACTTATCTACGAAATCAAAAAGTACCCTAGGCAGCCTTATCCCCTTCTGGTGGTGAGCGTATTTTATTTGCTCTCCGTAACCATCGTACAGTTTAATTGGAACGATGATTTCGATGGTTACTTGATACCAGTAGAAAAAATAATCCAAACCCATCAGCTTGGCAGCGATCCATTCCTACTACAGCGGCTCCTCGGCTTGGGATCCTATTTTTATGCGCAAGCGTTTTACGTTCTTCAGTTTGGCTATGAACACCTTTCCTTACTTGATCCCGGGCTCGCAAGGATCATAATTGGATTGCTTCTTATCGAGCGCCTAGCCAAATATTTCGATACTTATCCCGGTATCGCTCTCACACTGTTAACGTGCGGGCTTCTTGTGGCCTGGACGTGGAACACCGCGGCACCCCTAGCAATCCTAACCGCTCTTCTCACTTTGTTGACGTTTGAGGTTATCGAACAACAGGCCCGGCCGGTTCACTTTGGATTAGTCGGCGCAGCAGCAATTTCTTTGAAAGTGACAGCGGCTCCATACGTGGGCTTATTGGGAGCGATCTGGCTTTTGTCTCTCGCGCGAGGATACGGCATTCGGTATGCAGCCCGTGCTGCCAGTTTTGTTGGCTTTGCTGGAGCAGCAACGCTGTCGCCGTGGATGATTTCATTATACGCGTCATCTCGGACCCTTATGTATCCCATACTGGGGGAAGGATATCATACGTTAGGCCCGGTTTACCGGTTTTTTGATTGGCACGCTTTGTGGCATAACATACTAACACTGGCTCAAGCTCATTTCATCATTGGAATTGTCCTGATTATATCAGGCGCTGTTGTTCTCACAATAAAATCCAAGCGGGAAACGCGATGGCTCATTATCTCGACAGCCGTCAGCATGACAGCGTGTATGTTATTGATTATTTATGCCGCTGGCGGAGGATTCGAGAGTTTGAGATATGCGCAACCAGTATGCGTTTCTTTTGGTATAGTTGCGCTTGTAAGGTTTATGCATGAGGACATTCCTAAATCGAATGGCGCCAAGAATGTTTTCGCTGTGCTTGCTCTGGTTACCGCTGTCGCCATGGTTCCTCCTCGCGCTTTTTTGACAATCAATAAAAATAACATTGTTGCCATTCTGTCTGGTCGGGAGTCAAAGCTACTCGAAGAACTGTTTTTGCGCAGGAACGCGTTACGCCAAGCACAACAGCTTATACCAGAACATGAGCGCATACTTGCAGTTACGGACACTGCGATGATGCTCGATTTTGTGCGCAATCCAGTTTGGCCGACTGGCGATTACCCCGGCGAATCCAGTCCGCCTCCTGGAATATCGAATTTGCAAGCACCATCAGACCTGAAAAGTTATCTTCTCAGGCTGGGGATAACATACGTCCTTTTTGAACCTCATATGGCGAGCGAGTCGGCACACGAAACTATGCTAGCCTCACCTACCGAGACCTACCTAGCGGGTCCCTGGGACTATAATGAGTACATCGTGTCGGTGCGCGCTTATCAAAACATCGCACGACTGGCGGCGGAGTCGAAAGTGCAATGGGCGAACGAATATGGGGTGATCAAACTAACTTCGCCGTGAGCCAGTGATAAAATTGCGTCTCTTGTCTGGCAGGTCTCGAATTCGATCCTCGGAATGATCATGCTTAGGCGCCTAATGTTCTGGGCTAGGGCTTATTCGGCGTTGGCTTGTGCGTGTCGCGCACAAAATGAGAATTGATTCGATTTACACAGGAGAAGATCAGAATATAAAAATACCAGTAGAGATGCTTCAGAATCCACTGCATAAACTTGAAATTTGATTTTCCTGCTGCCCTTTCTCGATTTGTCGTTGGAACTTCAGTGATCTTGCAGCTCAGAATATAAGCCCTTGAACTCGAGCGCGTTGCCCTTGTTATTCCTGGTTACGCTGGTGCTCTCGACGCTGACCTACCTCGCGATAGAAAAACCCATGATGCGCTAGGCGCTCGGTTGGTGTCCACCGTTATCATCGCACACCCTCGCTAAGCCCAAGGTCAACGTTTTCCTCTGGGTAACTAACCCAACTGAGCTCTCGATTTTCTAAGCGAACTCTCCTCAAGAACTCGTTCATAGAGAGCGACCGTTTGCCGTCCGATGATATCCGCGGCGAATTTCTGGACGACGCGGTTGCGCGCCGCCACCGCGCATTGCGTGCGCAGCTCGACGTCGGCTGCAAGCCGCACCATCGCTTCCGCGAGCGCGGGCGCGTGATCGACCGGAAACAAAAGCCCGGTCTGCTCATGAAGCACGACTTCGCGGCATCCCGGTGCGTCGCTCGCGATCAGGGCGCGGCCGCATGCGGCCGCCTCCATGAGGGACAGTGGCAGACCCTCGCGGCGCGAGGGTAGCACTGCGACGTGCACCTTTGCCCAAAAGCCGGCGATGTCACCGACATGGCCAAGCCAGGCAATGCCGGGTTGATCATTCCAGGATCTCGCCTCGGATTCGGTCACCGAAGCCGGATTGGCGGGGTCGGGCGTGCCGGCGATCAGAAGCCTTGCGTCCGGCGTGTGCGCACGTAGTAGTTGATGAGCGGTAACGAGCGTGCGGATGCCTTTGTCCTCGAGCAACCGGCCGACAAAGCCGAAGGTTAGCGCGCCGCCTGGTTCGGGCGTGGGTCTAAAACGATGGGTGTCGACGCCGGATCCGGCGATCAGCGCAATTCGGCTCTTGGCAATGCCAAGGGACAGCAATGCGGCCATATCATCAGGATTTTGCACCAGCGCGATGCTGTTATTGCGGTTGACAAGAAAACGCAGCAGCAACCCGACAAGGCTGCGGACCACGCGCGCTTTGCCGCTGCCGGATGTGAACAAATAACCAAGGCCGATGAAAGCGTTGACGCAAGCGGCGGGCTGACCGAGTTTCGCCAACATTCCTAGCGCGCACGCTTGCAAAGCGACGTGATGCGTGAGTGCGGGCTTAAGTTCGCGATGTAAGCGGCGGAGTGCCGCGATCGTTGATAGTGTTGTAATCGGCGATAGGCTTCCGCGTGCGAACGGGATTGGATGCAAGACGAATCGCTCGGCCTCGATAGCGGCCGCCCCGCTGCTCACCCGCGTCGCGACGTGCACTTCGAAGCCGGCGTCGCGCGCCGCGCGCGCCATCGGTAGGCGATGCGACAGGAACGCCCAATCCTCGGTCACTACATAGAGCAAACGCGGCGCCGCATCCTGGCTCGCCGCTGCGGCCTGCTCATTTGACATCTTTAGGTATCAATAGTGGAAGCGTAATCGCGTCGGCGATCGATTGTCCGAAACGCAGATCGAAGTTGGGGCCGGCCAGTTTCGCGGAGTGCTGGCGCTCGGCGGCGCCGTAGCCGGTCGCGATGTGAAGAGCACCGGCGATGCCGGCGCGCTTGGCTGCTTCGATATCATCTGCCTTGTCGCCGATCAGCCACGACGACTTAAGATCGAGCGCGAGGTCGGCCGCCGCCTGTAGCAGCATTCCAGGATTGGGCTTGCGCGCAGGATGATTTGAATGCGCCAAAACACCTTGCGCTTGCAAATGATGTGCGCAGGCATAGACCGCGTCGATCGTAGCGCCATTGGCGGCAAGTGAAGCAACAATCGCGTCTTGGATCGACTTGAATTCAGGCCAGCCGTAATAACCGCGGCCGATTCCGGACTGGTTGGTGACCATGATCACGGGAACACTTCGCCGGTTGGCGGCGGCGATGACTTCCCCCGCTCCTGATATAACCCGGATGTCCTCGATCCGGTGCAAGTATCCGATCTCGTCGACAACGGCGCCGTCGCGGTCCAAGAACAGGGCCGGGCGGCCGCTCGAGGGTCGCCGTAGGACCTGGCACCAGACACCGTCTGAATTGAGCGGATATTCGGCTGATAGCCTCGAATTGAGCATTGCGGCTCTGCCCTTTTGCGCGACGGTCTTTCTTACCACAACGAAATGGTGTTAGGTGCACAGCCTCTTGGGAGTGATTGTGACCAGGCACGACCCGATTGAAAACCACAGCCATGACGATCCGGTGGCCGAGCACTTTCGCCGCTCGTGCGAGACGCTTGCAAACGCCGCCGAGGATCTCAATTTGCGTGCGAAGATCCGCGAAATTGCCGAAGCGATCACCGCGGCGTTTCGGAGCGGCCATAAGCTACTGATTGCCGGTAATGGCGGGAGCGCCGCGGATGCTCAGCATATCGCCGGCGAATTCCTGTCACGGTTCAATTTTGATCGCAATCCGTTGCCCGCGATCGCGCTCACCACCGACAGTTCAGTTCTGACCGCAGTCGGCAACGACTACGGCTTCGAACGCACCTTCGAACGGCAAGTGCGCGGATTAGGAAAGCCGGGCGACGTCTTCATCGCCATTTCGACCTCGGGCCGCTCACCGAACGTGATCGCGGCATTAAAGGCTGCACGGGACGACGGGGTCAGGACAATCGGCTTTACCGGGCGTGGCGGCGATCGCCTTATGGGGCCGCTTTGTGAGCATTGCCTTGTTGCTCCAGCTGAGGAAACAGCCCTCATTCAGCAAATCCATATTGTTGCAGCGCACGCGATTTGCGGCCTAGTGGAAAGCAATTTGTTCCGACCTGCCAAATAAATTTGTTGTAATTCAAATGCTTAAGCATGTTCAACGTCTGAACATTACACTTGACGTTCACACCATGAACAAGGTACTGGTTCACCCGGAAGGGGTGGGGGGATGCCGCAAACTGCGGGCAGCGAAGACTCCGAAAACGCGCGGATTGTGCTCGGCCTCTTAGAGTCGGTCGAACGCGACGGCGCGCAATCGCAGCGCAAGCTTGCGTCCGACCTCGGGATCGCGCTCGGTCTGGTCAACGCCTATCTGCGGCGCTGCGTCAAAAAAGGCTTATTGAAAATCGGCCAGGCTCCGGCGCGCCGCTACGCCTATTATTTGACGCCGCATGGCTTTGCCGAGAAGTCGCGGCTGACCGTCGAATATCTCTCAAGCTCCTTCTCGTTTTTCCGTCGCGCCCGCGAAGATTGCTCGGTGGTCCTCAAAGCCGCCCATGCGCGGGGCTGGAATCGCATCGCACTGATTGGCGTGTCGGACTTGGCAGAGATTGCGACGATCTGCGCGCTCGAACAGGGCATCACTATCGTGGCCGTGGTCGATGCCAATGCAAGAACAGACCGCTTTGTCGGTACGCCTGTCGTGCCATCGATCGATGTGGTGCCCGGGGGGTTCGACGCGCTCGTCATCACTGACCTTCAAGGCAGTCGCGACTCGACGAAAGCCGTGCTCACCGCAGTTGAGCCGGAACGGGTATTCGTGCCGGCTTTGCTTGGACTGCGTCGGGATCAAGCAATGGAGAGCGTCGTATGACAGTCGAATCACGCCTACGCTGGTTCGTCGCCCATACCCATCCGCATGCCGAAGCGAAGGCGACCGCACATCTGAACCGTCAGGGCTTTGATATCTATTTTCCGCGTTATCTGAAGCGACGGCGGCATGCGCGTCGCATCGAGACTGTCGCGGCGCCACTATTCCCGCGTTATCTGTTCGTTGCGATCGATCTCAACATACAGCGGTGGCGATCGATTTATTCGACGGTCGGCGTCAATCGGCTGGTATGTAACGGCGACGATCCGACACCCGTGCCAATCGGCGTTGTTGAAGCGTTGAAGAGCCGCGAGGATGTCAGCGGGTTTATCAAGCTGGACTGCCGCCCCCGGTTCCGCGCCGGCGACAAGATTCGCGTGCTCGATGGCGCGTTCTCATCCTGCCTCGGTCTGTTCGAGGGCATGGCCGAACGCGAGCGCATTGCCATTCTGCTTGATCTATTGGGTCGCAAAGTTCGCGTCGTGCTGGACGCGGATTTGGTCGCCGCCGCCTAACTGGTTGCGAGGCGGGTGTGTTGAGTTTGTGTACTCGGGTGATCTTGCTTCACCCGGACTGCGGTAGCGTGGCAGAAATTTGTCACTCCATTTTGGCACGCAATTTTTCCATATTTCAACCCTGCAGACCATGCTCTGCACACTCGCGGCTAAGGTGAGCTTGTGAATGGATTGAAAGTGGTGGTGACCGGTGCCGATGGCTTCATCGGCTCACATCTGGTCGAACGCCTCGTTCGCCTTGGCTACGATGTGCGTGCTTTTGTCTTTTATAATTCCAATAATAGTTGGGGATGGCTTGACCACTGCGCCCAGGACGTAAGGGGGCACTTCAACATATTTGCTGGCGACGTTCGGGACTATCACGGCGTTCGCAGCGCCTTTTCAGGCTGTGACGTAGTGCTGCATCTTGCTGCGCTCATCGCGATTCCGTATTCGTATCATTCGCCCGACGCGTATGTGGAAACGAATGTGCGTGGCACCCTCAATGTCGTGCAGGCCGCGCGCGATCTTGAGTTGAGCAAGGTCATCCACACCTCGACGAGTGAAGTTTACGGCACGGCGCGTTTCGTGCCAATCACCGAGGATCATCCTCTGCAGGGCCAGTCGCCATACTCGGCGACCAAGATTGGTGCTGACCATATTGCGCTCTCGTATCACGCAGCGTTTGGCACACCTGTTGCAGTGATACGTCCGTTCAATACCTATGGTCCGCGGCAATCGGCACGCGCCGTCATTCCGACCATCATTAGTCAGATCGCGAGCGGGTCGCGCCAGATCCGGCTTGGCGCACTCTCGCCGACACGAGACTTTTCTTATGTTGCCGACACCGTAGAGGGATTCGTCAAGGCAATCACGAGTGATGCGATCGTCGGTAGCGTGACCAATCTCGGCAGTGGTTTCGAGATCAACATTGGCGAAACCGCCCGGTTGATTGCGAAACTGATGGATGCGGAGATAGAAATCGTCTGTGAAGCAGAGCGTATTCGACCAAAGAACAGCGAGGTCGAAAGGCTGCTCTCCTCGAATGCGATGGCCCGCGAGCGGATGCAATGGTCGCCCGCGCTGGCTGGCATCGACGGTTTTCGGCAAGGTCTCGCCAAGACGATCGAGTGGTTTCGCCAACCGGCTAAGTTGTCTTGCTACAAAACCGACATCTACAACCTGTAATGGCCGAGCGGCTGAACATAGGCGGCATCGTAGAAGTGGTTCGCTCCGTGGCTGGTGTCGCAGGCTCTGTCGGCCTACACGAGCCGGAGTTTTGCGGAAATGAAAAGTCTTACCTTAACGACTGCATTGACTCGACCTTTGTGTCTTCTATCGGGAAATTCGTGGATCGCTTTGAAGAGATGCTGTCGGAGCACACTGGAAGCCGCCACGCCATTGCCTGTGTGAATGGTACGGCGGCGCTGCAGGTTGCGCTGCAGCTCGCGGGCGTGCGCGCTAACGATGAAGTCATCGTTCCAGCGCTAACATTTGTCGCGACCGCGAATAGCGCGTCGTTTTTGGGAGCGGTGCCGCACTTCATCGATAGCGAAGATCGTACGCTCGGTCTAAGTGCAAAAGCTTTGGCAGAGCGGCTTGAGGCGATCGGGGAAAAAAGCCAAGAGGGAGTCCGTAACTCCGAAACGGGCCGGCGCATTGCTGCGATCGTGCCGATGCATGCCTTTGGCCATCCTGTTGATCTTTCGGGCGTGCTGGCGGTCGCCGAGGCTTGGAGCCTTCCGATGGTCGAGGACGCCACTGAGTCACTTGGCACACTTTATCGCAATCGTCACACGGGGACGTTTGGTCTCCTGTCCGCCTTGAGCTTCAACGGCAATAAGATCATTACGACTGGCGGCGGCGGTGCCATTCTGACCAATGACGATGAATTGGCACGGCGGGCAAAACACATTACGACAACTGCGAAGATGAACCATCCGTGGGCGTTCGACCACGATGAGGTTGGATACAACTTCCGTCTGCCGAATCTGAATGCTGCTCTCGGCTGTGCGCAGCTCGAACAGCTCGAAGGTTTCGTGCAAAGGAAACGGCGCCTCGCCGACCGATACCGACAGGCGTTCGACGGCTTATCCGGCATTCGTGTATTCATCGAGCCGGAAGGGGCACGCAGCAATTATTGGCTCAACTGCTTACTAATCGATGAGAACGTCGCTGTACGGCGCGACGAACTGCTTACGGCGCTAAACCAAGCCGGCCTCATGGCGCGACCGGCCTGGACACCTATCCATCGCCTGCCGATGTATCGCAAGTGTCCGCGGGGATGCCTCGATGTGGCGGAAGACCTGGAGCAGCGCATCGTCAATGTGCCCTCAAGCGCACGGCTTGCGCATGGCTAGACGCAAGATTTGCGTCGTCACAGGTAGTCGTGCCGAGTACGGCTTGCTGCACTGGCTGATGCAGGAAATACGCGAGGACACAAGGCTGAAATTGCAGGTCGTCGGCACCGGCATGCATTTCGCCTCACGATTCGGCTCGACTCACCGGGAAATTGAGGTCGATGGTTTCGCGCTCGATGCGAAAGTTAATATGCTGCTCAAAGGTAATACTCCAGTGGCGGTCACCAAATCCGTCGGCCGGTGCATCATCGGTTTTGCTGACGTGTTCGAGAATCTGCGCCCAGATCTTCTAGTCGTGTTAGGGGACCGGTTCGAGATTCTTGCGGCCGCGCAAGCCGCGATGTTTGCCAGAATCCCGATCGCGCACATTCACGGCGGGGAACTAACGGAAGGTGCGATCGACGATTCCATCCGCCACGCATTGACTAAAATGTCCCATCTCCACTTCACCGCGGCCGAGCCGTATCGGCGACGTGTCGTCCAGATGGGCGAAAATCCGGCACGCGTCTTCAACGTTGGCGCGCTTGGAGTCGACAATGTGAATCGCATGAAGCCGCTCGCACGGCACGATTTCGAATCGGCAATCGGGATCGAGCTCGGTGAATGTTCGCTCCTCGTTACGTATCATCCAGAAACCTTGGAAAAGCGCGGAGGGGATGCAATTGGTACCTTACTCGCGGCGCTCGATCAGTTTCCGCAAAGCCGGATCATCTTTACCAGCCCGAATGCCGATTCCGGAGGGCAAGCGATCGCCGATTCCATCGGTCGCTACGTTGCTGCGAGACCGGAGCACGCTACTCTCTGCCCATCGCTCGGGCAGACGCTTTATTTGAGCGCGCTTGCGCATGTGGACGCCGTCATTGGCAATTCATCTTCGGGCATTGTTGAAGCTCCCGCGGCTGGCGTGCCGACGGTGAATATCGGCGACCGACAAAAGGGTAGGCTTCGCTCCACTTCGGTTATCGATTGCGAAGCAAAGCCGGTAGCGATTACCGAAGCAATCCGGCGCGCTCTTACGCCGGAGTTTCGACGCATCGCCAAGGCGACCGTGCCCGCTTACGGCGCAGGCGATGCGGCTCAACGCATTTGTGAGGTTCTTGCGACCTTTCCGCTCGAACAACTCGCACGCAAAGCTTTTCATGACGTCGCCTAAAACTTTCATCATCGCGGAAGCCGGAGTGAACCATAATGGTTCGCTCGACATGGCGCGCAAATTGATCGATGTGGCGGTGGGAGCAGGCGTCGACGCCGTGAAATTTCAGACCTTCAAGGCGGAGCGCCTGATCAGTCGGCATGCCGCCAAGGCAGATTACCAGAAGGCGACGACGGATGCCGCCGAGACTCAGCTCGACATGGTGCGGCGCTTAGAGCTCGATGCCGCTGCGCACGCGGCTTTGATCGATTACGCACGGCAATCGGGCATCGCCTTCCTGTCGACGGCTTTCGACGACGAAAGCGTTGATCTCCTGGCCAAAGAATTCGACCTGCCGACGATCAAGATTCCCTCGGGCGAAATCACCAACGGTCCGCTGCTGTTCAAAGTTGGCCACGCCGGCAAACGGGTTATCTTATCGACGGGTATGAGCACGATAGACGAAGTAGAGCTTGCGCTCGGCGCCCTGGCATTCGGGTATCTCGGACGCAGCGATCCTTCACCGGAGGAATTTCGGAAAGCCTTTGCCGACGGACGGGCGCTTTTGAGCGAGCACGTGAGCCTGCTCCATTGCACCACCGAGTATCCGGCACCCTTCGATGAGATCAACTTACGAGCCATGGATACGCTTAAGGTAACCTTCGGTCTACCGGTCGGACTTTCCGACCATTCTTCAGGAATTGCCATCCCGATTGCAGCCGTGGCGCGCGGCGCCTGTATCATTGAGAAGCATTTTACAGTCGATCGACGCTTGCCCGGGCCTGATCATCGGGCTTCGCTTGAGCCTGCTGAGCTCAAGGCGATGGTCACTGGCATCCGCCAGGTCGAAATGGCGCTGGGCGACGGTCGGAAAGTGCCGACTGCGGCAGAGAGTAAAAATGCGCTGATTGCACGCAAAAGCTTGGTGGCGGCGCGCGAGGTCCGCAAAGGCGAGCCATTTAATGGGGACAATCTCACCGCGAAGCGACCGGGTACCGGGCTTTCTCCTATGCAATACTGGGCTGCGCTTGGCCGTTTTGCAGATAGAGACTACCTACCCGATGACATGCTTAGCACGGTCTCGTTGGAGACGAATCCCTACAGAACCTGATCTGCATGTCAGCCTCCCGACCTCTAATAGTTGTTGGTGGTGGCGAACTTAGCCGCGTTGTTATCGAAACCGCGCGGGCGCAAGGCTTCAATGTCCTTGGCTTTGTCGACCATAACCCGTGCGAGCAAACGGCCCAACGCCTCGGGCTTCCTAGGCTTGGCTCAGATGATGATCTGCGTTCGTTCACTGAGGCAAATCTGGTCCTTGGCGTAGGATGCACTTCGGTCAATCCAGCGCGAGAAACAATTGTTAAGCGCATTTCTGCTCCCCCTCATCGCTGGGCCACCATAATCCATCCCCACGCAGACGTTTCGCCAACGGCCGAGTTAGCGGAAGGTGTCGTGGTGCTTGCCGGTGCAGTCGTTTGTTCAGGCGCGCGGATCGGCGCTCATTGCATTATCAACCTTGGAGTTAAGATTGATCATGATGTTAGCGTTGGCAGCTTCGTCCATATTGCTCCCCAGGTAGCCGTTGGCGGCGGTGCCAGCGTGGGTGACGGCGCGTATGTCGGCATGGGTGCTGTGGTGCGCGACCACATCCGCGTTGGCGAGCGTACGATGATTGGCATGGGTGCGGTCGTCACGAGACAGTTCGAGCCCGGCACGGTTCTTGTTGGCGTCCCTGCAAAGCCTTTGCGATAGGCGCGAGAACCAGATGCTTGACGAATCCTGGCGCAGGATTGTCATTCCACCATCCCTAACTATCGAGGATGCACTTAAGGTCATCGATGCAGGCGCCGTTCGGATTACTCTTGTGGTCGATGTGAATGGCGTTTTGCTCGGAACTTTGTCGGACGGCGATGTCCGACGCTCCATTATCGCGCGCATGCCGCTGTCCGCCAAAGTCGAACAGGCGATGAATCGAAATCCGCGAACTGCTGCCGCTTCAGCCAGTCGTGAAAGCGTGCTGCGCCTGATGGAGCAAAACGATGTGCTAGTAGTGCCGCTCGTCGACGAAGAGGGACGACTTGTCGGCGTTCACAATCTGAAAGAGCTTCTCGAGCCGGCTACAAGTGACAGTTCTGTTTTCCTCATGGCGGGAGGCTTTGGTACACGTTTGCGGCCACTGACGGAGGCTTGCCCGAAGCCAATGCTGAAGCTTGGCAACAAGCCCATCCTCGAAACAACGCTTGATAGTTTTGTAAATGCTGGATTTCGGCGATTCTTCATTTCAGTGCACTACCTCGCCGAGACAATTAAGAATCATTTTGGCAATGGCGAGCGCTGGGGTGTCGAGATCGAGTATGTCGAAGAAGAACAGCCGCTCGGCACGGCCGGCGCGCTCGGTTTGCTTCCTTCTCTCTCCGACGCGCAGCCGCTGATTATGATGAATGGGGACGTTATCAGCAGTGTGGACTTCCGCGCGTTGCTGGCATTCCACACCAATCACAATGCCGCATTGACCGTATGCGTTCGCGAATACGATCTGCAGGTCCCGTATGGCGTTGTACAGGCTTCGGACCACAAGGTTGAGGGTATCATCGAAAAGCCGGTGCAAACATTTTTTGTCAATGCCGGAATCTACGTGTTGTCGCCGGAAGTGATTGCCCGCGTTCCGAAAAACACACGGATCGATATGCCGGATCTAGTGAGCGATGCAATTGCCGCCGGTTACGACGTCGCGATGTTTCCGATCCATGAGTACTGGCTCGACATCGGCCGCTTCGATGATTTCAACCGCGCGCTCGCCAAGCCACTCTGACATTTATGATCAACTCGCTTCGAGTTGCAGCGATCATCCCGGCGCGCGGCGGCAGCAAGGGGTTGCCGCGCAAAAATATTCTGCCTTTTGCCGGTAAGCCACTGATTTCCTGGACGATCGATCAGGCGCGCGCGAGCCGGCTGATCGATCACGTAGTGGTCTCAACCGACGATGACGAGATCGCGGAGGTGGCACGGAAGTATGGTGCGATGGTTCCGTTCCGGCGACCGGCCGCGCTTGCTAGCGATACGGCCTCTTCGGTTGACGTCGTCCTGCATGCGCTCGATCTAATGGAGCAGAACGGTAGCGGGTTTTCCATCGTCGGCTTGCTTGAACCAACCTCGCCATTACGCGAAGGTGCGGATATCGACGGCGCGATCCACAAGCTGGTGGAAACGCCCCAGGCGGAAAGCATTGTCGGCGTTGCCGTGGTGGAGTGTTCGCATCCGGCCTTCCTTCTGCGCGAACAGGGCGGCTTCCTTGTGCCGTATACGGGAACTCCGGCAAACAATGTGCGGCGGCAAGACGTCGAGCCGCTGCTGTTCCTCGAGGGCTCGATCTACGTTGCCTATGTGGACTCGTTGCGCCGGCGGCGTGGCTTCTATCACGAGCGGACGATCGGCTGGCAAGTCGCGCGGTACAAATCGTTGGAAATCGATGCAATGTGCGACCTGATCGCCGGCGAGGCGCTGATGACTGCGCGCCTCGAGGGGAAACTGACATGAGCGACCGGTCGAACACGAATTACAGCGAGCGGTTGCATTCGCTGATTCCGGGAGGTGCGCATACCTATTCGCGCGGCGACGATCAATTTCCGGCGATCGCGCCACCGGTCCTTGCTCGCGGCAAGGGCGCCTATGTGTGGGATGCGGACGGTCGGCGATACCTCGACTACGGGATGGGTCTGCGCGCGGTCACCATCGGTTACGCCGACGAGCGCATCAATGCGGCGGCACTGCGTCAGATGGAGAACGGAGTCAATCTCACGCGTGCGTCGCTCATTGAGCTTGAGGCGGCCGAGAAGATAGTCGATCTCATCCCTAGCGCAGAGATGGTCAAGTTCGCCAAAAACGGCTCGACTGTGACGAGTGCTGCCGTCAAGCTTGCGCGTGCATATACCGATCGCCGCTATGTCTGCTTTCCGCGAGAGCACCCATTCTTTTCCTTCGATGACTGGTTCATCGGCGCCACCAACGTCAAGCGCGGTGTTCCGAGCGAACATGCGTCATTGTCGCTGATGTTCGACTATGGCGATGTCGGCTCACTTGAGAAATTATTCGACGAGCACCCAGGCGAGATCGCCTGTGTGATCATGGAGCCCGCTACCACGGTCGGACCTTGCCCAAAGCAGTGTGCGACGGCAGCCAGTGTGAGCACAACTTGCCGGTTTTGTCCGCAGCACGGACGGAATTTCCTTGTCGAAGCGCGCGAACTGGCGCACCGGCGCGGGGCGCTGTTTATCCTCGATGAGATGATCACCGGCTTCCGCTGGCACCTTCGCGGAGCACAAACGTATTTCGGGGTCGAACCGGACCTTTCGACTTTTGGTAAGGCGATGGCGAACGGCTATTCGGTCGCGGCCCTCGTCGGCCGGCGGGAGATCATGGAGCTCGGCGGGATCCGTTCGGTCGGTGCGGAACGCGTTTTCCTAATCTCGACCACACACGGTGCTGAGATGCCCTCGCTTGGCGCCTTCATCGAAACTGTGAAGATCTATCGGGAAGCGGACGTCGTCGGGCGCCTCTGGCGTTATGGCGAGCAACTGTTCGAGGGGCTGGGCGAGGTTGCGCGCCGCCTCGGTCTTGGCGAACACTTCCAGATCGACGGCAGTTACATCGCGATGAACTACGTGACCCGCGATGTGGAAGGCGCCATATCATTGCCGATGCGCACGCTTTTCGCGCAGGAAATGGCACGGCGCGGCATACTTATCCCTTGGCTGGCCGTGAGCCTCGCGCATGGCGATGAGGAGCTACAACTGACACTTTCCGTGGCCGAGGACGCGCTGAAGGTGTATCGGCGGGCCCTCAGCGAAGGGTGGGAAAAGCATCTCATTGGACCGCCGGTCAAACCGGTGTTTCGCAGCCACAATTGATGAGCAACTCTAATAACGACGTAGTAAGCGTGCACCGAAGCTTTGACCTCTCAGGCAAGGTTGCGCTGGTCACCGGCGGCACGGGCCTATTGGGGCGGCATTTTTGTGAAGGTCTCGCGTCGGCTGGCGCAAGTGTGGCTGTGGTCGATCTGAACGCCGAGATGGTTTTAACCTTTGCCGCCGAGCTGCAGTCACGTCATCGCCGAAAGTGCATTGGCATCGCTTGCGATGTCGCTGATCCGAGCAGCACTGAGCGCATGGTCGACGAGGTCGTCAGGGAACTAGGACAGCTCGACGTGACGCATAGTAATGCCGCCACGAAAACCGACGATCTCGCGGAATTCTTTGCTCCGCTTGAGAGTTATTCGCTCGAGACATGGCGCAAGGTGATGGCGGTCAACCTCGACGGCATGTTCCTGGTCGCACGCGCCGCTGGCTGCGCCATGGAACGGGCGGGGCGCCCCGGCAGCATCGTGCTGACCTCATCGATCTATGGTGTCGTTGCACCCGATCCGCGCATCTATGAGGGCTCGTGTTATCTTGGCCGCGAGATCAATACCCCAGCGGTTTACGCAACATCAAAAGCAGGTGTGCTCGGCCTTGCGCGCCACTTAGCGGCGCACTGGGCGCCGAAGGGCATCCGCGTGAATGTACTGACTCCAGGTGGCGTCGAGAGCGGCCAGAACGAGACGTTCAAAATGAACTACGGGAATCGCGTTCCACTCGGCCGCATGGCGCGCGCGGAAGAAATGGTCGGCGCGTTGTTGTTCTTAGTCTCCGACGCCGCGAGCTACATAACGGGGCAGAATGTAATCGTTGATGGAGGACTCACTGCTTGGTAGCTGCGTGTGCAGCGTCCGGCTTGATTCTCATTTGTGCTGAAGACAGCACTCGTTGGAGATAAAGATGCTAAGTTGCAATAAGTGTTTACTGCCGGAAACCGCCGATGCGACGACTTTTGATGAAAGCGGCACCTGCAGTGTGTGTCGGCAGATTGAAGTGCGCGACACCAAAATCGATTGGGAGGAACGATCGAAGCAGCTCAAGGATTTGGTCGCACAGTATAAAGATAAGGCATTATATGACTGCATTGTGCCGTTCTCAGGTGGCAAGGACAGCACCTTTCAACTCTGGTACGTGGTCCGCCAACTTGGTATTAAGCCGCTCGTTGTGCGCTTCGATCACTGGTTCTACAGGCCTTTGGTGGAAGAAAACAATATACGTGTTTTCAAGCTGCTTGGCGTCGACGTCTTGAATTTCACTCCTAATTGGCATGTCGTCCGCGAGCTCATGTTAGAGTCACTAAAAAGGCGCGGTGACTTCTGCTGGCACTGCCACACCGGAATCTATGCGCATACGATGCAGATTGCCGTTCGCTACCAGGCACCGCTGGTGATCTGGGGCGAGAGTCTCGCCGAGTACCAGTCCTATTATTCCTACGACGAAATGGAGGAAGTAGACGAGAAACGTTTCAACCGTGCAATGAATCTCGGGATTACTGCAGATGACATGTATCTATTTCTCGGCGGACGGATCCCTAAACGTGATCTGTATCCGTTTATCTATCCACCACGCAAGGAATTGAGGGCTCTAAAATGTCGATCGATTTGCCTTGGTAATTACATAAAGTGGGACACCAAGAAGCACGTTGAAATCATCAAGCGTGAACTTGGCTGGAAGGGACAGGCAGTCGAAGGGATTCCGCCGGAGTACGACTATGAAAAGATTGAGTGCTTCTTTCAAGGAGTCCGAGATTATTTGAAATACATCAAGCGAGGAATGGGCCGTACGAACCACTTGGTGAACATCGACATCCGTAATGGGCGATTAAATCGTGATGAGGGCATGGATCTCATAAAGCAGTACGACGGAAAGCGTCCGCCGAGTCTCGATCTTTTTCTCGACTACCTGAATCTTTCGGAAGAACAGTTTTTGAATATCGCGACTCGTCATGAGGTCAGCCCCTGGCAATTCTCACCAAATGTGATGGAGCGTGCCAGTACGATGCCGGACATGGAGAGGTGGGACAGCACGAAAGTTCCTTGGCCCGATCATCCGGGACCTGGCATTGTAGAGAAAACGTAAAATATGCAATCCGTCGCTATCATCGATTACGGAATAAACAACATCCGCTCGATCCGAAATGCCGTTGAATATTGCGGTTCGAGTGCGCTCGCAACGAAGGATGCGAATGACCTGCGGGATGCGTCGCACATCATTCTGCCTGGAGTTGGGGCATTTGGCGATGCGATGGAAAAAATACGACTCCACGGCCTTGATCATGCGCTCCGGCGTGTCGTGCTCGAAAACGGGAAGCCTTTCCTCGCTATCTGCCTCGGCATGCAGTTACTTGCCGAGACCTCGACAGAGCACGCCGACATCGCTCGACCCCATCAGGGTTTGGGCTGGCTGAGCGCCGAGGTTCTGCGACTTGAGTCCGCCGGGCCAACGATCAAAGTGCCACACATGGGATGGAACACCGTGCTTGTGGAGCGAGATCATCCAGTCCTGGCAGGCATCCATCCAGGCAATCTTACATTCTATTTCGTTCACAGTTTTGCTTTGTATTGCCACGATCCTTCGGTCGTAATTGGACGTGTCGAATATGGGCAACACATCAGCGCTATCGTTGCATGGGACAATATAATCGCTACCCAGTTTCATCCGGAAAAGAGCCAAGATAGCGGTATCGAGCTACTGAGTAACTTTCTGCAGTGGAATCCATAATAGCGTTCAATGCTCAAAAAGCGCCTGATTCCTAAATTTTTACTCCGTGATGGTCGACTAGTGAAGTATGTGCACTTTTTCGAAAAGGAGCGTATGGCCGGGAATCCTGTCACCACGGCCAAGGTTTACAACGACTACGGTGTCGACGAGCTCATAGTTCTTGATATTGATCCAAGCGATGCCTCTCGCCAGCGCGTGGTCGAGATCGTTGAACGCATGTCTGAGGAAATATTCATGCCATTCACGGTCGGCGGGGGGGTGAGAAACCCGGGGGATATTGAGGTCTTTTTGAGGGCGGGCGCTGATAAAGTGTCTATCAACTCCGAGGGGGTGCGACGCCCTCAATTCATCCTTGAGGCAGCGCGAATTTTCGGGAATCAGTGCATCACGGTATCAATAGACTACAAGGCCATCGGGCCGCGGCATTCCAATGTTTTTATCGACGGGGGTCGGCAAGCAGTTCCGTTGAACCCGCTAGAGTGGGCGCTGCGTTGTCAGGACCTGAATTGTGGAGAAATACTTCTTACGTCAATCGACAAAGACGGCACGATGAGCGGCTACGACTTGGAAATGATTAGCCGTCTTGCGGAACAGTTGACCATTCCATTGATCGCAGCAGGCGGCTGTGGTTCGCTTCAGCACGCAATCGACGCATTGGAGACGGGAGCTTCGGCAATAGCCATCGGATCGATGTTCTTGTTCACGGACAACAGTCCGATCAAGCTACGAAGCCATCTGTACTCGCACGGGCTTAACGTCCGCGCAGGAATGGGCAGCAGGAATTAAGAAACTGTGCGGCTGTCGCTCGGTAGTTCTGAGCTCGCTGAATATGTCCGGCGGCAATTGGAGAATCTATTTCCCGATGCGGTCAAACTTGGTGATCTGCCTCGGTTTGTGGCTCTCGCGCTAGAACGGGTCGAGTATTGCTTTGAGCGATGCGGTTTGAAGGGTTTCTCAGATCACGAGGGTGCGGTCTTTTCACACCGGCATACGGACCAATACGCGATTTTCTTGTATTACTTGTCGAACTCCGCCTTCCTGGAGAAATTCGATCATCCGATTGCCGAAAGGGCTTATGCCCTAAACAAGGCGTTGCACGCGCTCGATGCTTATTATGAAGTGTCTTTGCCGAAGGTCTTTGGGCTGCAGCATCCCGTCGGAACCGTATTAGGACGTGCAAATTACGATGATTATTTTTTCTGTTATCAAAATTGTACCGTGGGCGCAAACCTGGCAGGAGAGTCGCCAACGTTCGGACGCGGGGTTGTTATGTATGGGGGCAGCCGCGTGATTGGTTGTACCAGCGTGGGGGATAACACCTTCATAGCAGCTGGCACAATTATCATCGACCGAGGTGCGTGGCCAAGCAACAGCATTCTGCACGGCGCGCATCCAAACGAGCGGGCATCTCCAACGAAACGACAGGTAATCCGCGATATCTTTCATCAGAGCGAAAACGGCGAGACGACGATTGCGTCCGGCGTTAACAACTCGTTCTTATGAAATTGCGCCGGTGAGGCCGCGAAGTTCGAGGTTCCGCCGATCCAACTTGGCTCCGTGCACCAGGCGCTAATTGCCGCTGGATGAAAATTCAGCCCGCTGGTCAGCGCGATGGGCGCGTATCTACCATGCCTACCGACTTGCCGAGAAATTTGTTCGAAAAGCGGTCAAGCTCGATTATTTGCCACTCACGAGAAACTTTGCGCCGCGTCGCAGCCCCAGATACGGTCGGCCGATGAGCGCATAGCGCTGCGGTTTGGTGTCCAATAGAAAGCGCGTCCATCTAGGCGACGCAAACGGCGCTTTAGGAGCAGAGGCCGGTCGTGCGGCGATGTAGATGCTTCCGGAGGGCCGCTTGCAACGGATGGTTTCGAAGCCGGCCAGTGCCAAGGCGTAACGCATCGATGCGGCGCTGGGAAAGAAAGTGTGGGCATAGGACGGAAGCCCCGGGTCGTGGTGGGCGAAAAAATCGGACAACACGACGCAAAAGATTCCGTCCCCTGCGAGACGCTTGCGGACTTCGCCCAGAAATCGCATCGGATTGGTGATGAAATAGATCGCGTGCGCAATATGGATGATGTGATATCCTGCACCCAGATCCATTTCCTCGATTTGGCCGTGCGTCACGTGAATGCCCATGTCGCGATGTACCTGCGCAATCGAAGAGTCGGCGTCGATCCCTTCAGCAACCCAGCCATGGTCGGCGAATTTCTTTACGGTTTCGCCGAACCCGCAAGCGATATCGAGAAAGCGCTGTCCGCTATTCCCGGCGAGCGGGGCAAAGATCCGGAAGGAACGCGCCGCAATCGTGCGCGCTGCGCCGCGGCGGGACACCCAGGCATGTTTCAACTCATCGACCGTCAGGCCAGGCGTGCTCTTGTGTTGGAGCCAGACTCTTTGCAGCACGCGCAGGTTCGGCTGGCGCGAGGGATAGGCGTTGCCGCAGCGGCGACATAGCCGCCATTCATGGGGAGCGTCGTCACCCTCTTCGCGGCGCCAGCGTTCGATTGTCGGATCGAGCTCTGATTGAATAGGCCAGTACTCGACACCGTAGCAAATTGGGCAATGCATCGTTCAATTGGGCTGAGGCAGCGGCTGCAGGGCGTCCTTTACTAGATAAGTAACCTCCACGCATAGAAGATCACGCAATGCACTACAAGATCGCGTTCTACGATTTTGGCTCCACCGCAATCATGCACCGCCATCTCATCGATATGGCGCAAGGCGAGGGAGCGCCGCTGTCTTTTTGTACCATCCAGCCAAATCCCTACTATCGCACTCTCATGCGTGATGTGCTGGATCCTGCGGACATTCTCGACGTTTTCAGCGCGGTACCACGTAAACAGACAAACAGTGATCCTGCCATCCTCGCGTCGTATCAGGGCAGCTTTGTCGAGGACCTGGCGGCGCTCAAGCGCACGTGGCGCCGCGACCGGCCGGGAAACTGGTGGTTCAATTATGGTGTAGCAATCTACCAGCTCTACAAGCAGTTTCTCGCTAGCCGCCAGGTAACCCATCTCTTCATGCCGACGGTCGAGACGCCGGAGCAGAAGATAGCGGTGGCAGTGGCGCACGAGCTTGGGCTCGGCGTTGTCGCTCCGGCTGACATGCGCAATGTGGGGGGCGGATATTTTGCCTGCGACTGTGTGGAGACGCCGCCCCTGTATGCACAGGCCACCGCGGAAACGCGGGTGCAGGCGGTACAATTTGTGCGTGATTTCCGCGCGAACCCTTTCCCGGCGCGGCGCCTTCCAGATGTCGCACCGGGAGACCCCGATTTTGAAATCGTCGAACGCTATTTGCCGCCGCTTTGGAAACGAATGTTGCGATTTGCGGAAGCCGCGTTTGAACGTCCGGATTTGTTCGAGCCGGTCTTCGTCCGTCTCGCGGTGATGAGGAATTTCGCGTTGATCCGCGAGCCAATCCGCCGGCAGCGTGCGCTTCGCAATGCCGCTCAACACGATATCGCTGAAATCGGTGATCTACCGAAACGCTTCATCTACTATCCGCTGCATCTCGTACCGGAAGCTTCGATCAATACCCCCGCGCCGTTTTACGTGGATCAGTTGCGCGCCATCGACGCGCTGCGGCTCGTTATGCCGAATGGGTGCCTCCTGGTGGTAAAGGAGCATCCCGTCTGTCTGCCGCTCCGGCCCACCAGCTTCTTGCGGAAGCTGCGACAGCTGCCAGGTGTCAAGGTCGCCAAGATCTCGATACCGTCCCTCGAGCTCGTGAAACGAGCAGTCCTCACGGCGACAGTAACGGGAACAGCAGCCATGGAGGCATTCTTGCTCGGCCGTCCAGCGATGATGCTGGGGCCCTCGATACCCTCCTGGCTTATTGGTCCACATCCGCCCGGCAACGATGTGCGCGCGGCGATCGCCCGCGCCATCGACGACCCGCCGACCGACGAATTCATCATCGAACGCCTCGCGCAGTTTCTCAGCGTCCGTTATCCCTTCCTCTACGGTTCGGCGCATGAACCAGGTGAACCCGTTCTGCGCCACGGTAACATGCGCGCCATGTGGGAAGCCCTTAAGGACCACCTTGAACGCGAGCGGCAAGCCAAAGAGCGGACAGGCGCGACAGCAGCCGCGCTGCGCGCGGTCAGTTGAGCTCGAGATCTAATCGAGCGTGCGTCCACCCCTGACCAAAAGCCTTGTTTCGGTTTGGATAACGAGCATTGGTTGAAAATCAGGCCGCGCCAATGACAAACGGGAGGAAAGGGATCATCCTCGCGGGAGGCAGTGGCACGCGGCTTTGGCCGTTGACGATCGTCAGCACCAAACAGCTTCTGCCAATCTATGACAAGCCGATGATCTACTACCCATTGACCACGTTGATGCTCGCGGGAATCCGCGAGCTCCTCATTATCTCCGCGGACACGGAAGTGCCGCGCTTTGAATCGCTGCTCGGTGACGGCAACCAATGGGGCATCAGTATCTCCTATGCCGTGCAGCCGGAACCGGATGGCATCGCCAAAGCCTTCATCATCGGCGAGAAGTTCATCGACGGGCAGGCTTGCGCACTTATTCTTGGTGACAACGTCTTTTATGGCGCCGGTCTCGGCGAGGTGATGCAGCGCACAGCGGCGCGTGGGGTGGGGGCCACGGTGTTCTGTCACTGGGTCAGCAATCCGAGCCATTACGGCGTGCTAGACTTTGATGCGCGGAACCGGCCCATCCGCATCGAGGAAAAACCCAAACAGCCAAAATCTAACTGGGCAGTAACTGGACTGTATTTCTACGATCCGTCGATCATCGAGGTCGCGCACAAGCTCAAGCCGTCCGTCCGGGGCGAGCTCGAGATCACCGATGCCAATCGGATCTACCTCGAGGCCGGCCGACTGAGCGTCGAGAAGCTCGGACGCGGCTTCGCCTGGTTCGATGCCGGTACGCACCACTCGTTACTGCAAGCCTCGGAATTCATCTACACGATTGAGGAGCGGCAGGGATTGAAGATCGGTTGCCCCGAAGAGATCGCCTACCGCATGGGCTATATCGACGACGCCGGTCTCGAACGACTCGCCGCTACGATCACGAACACTGAATATAGCAGCTATTTACGCCGTCTTCCGGCCACCAACGCTTAGATACCATTTCAATGTCAAACCTTTCCGGCCGTTGCCGTGTGTGCAATGCGCAGATTTCCGCCTTCATGTCGTTCGGGCGCATGCCGATTGCCAATGGCTTCCTCAACGAGAGGGAAATCTCGAACGAGTATTTCTTCGAGCTCGCTCCGGCTTTCTGCAGCCAGTGCGGCATGTTTCAGCTTATCGAGCAGCCACAGCCCGATAAGATGTTCCACGGGCACTATGCGTTTTATTCGAGCACGTCGCGGTACATGCAGTTGCACTTCGAAAATTTTGCCAACAAGGTCATCACAGACATCCTTGCCGGCCGCCGCAATCCTTTCGTCGTCGAGCTCGGCAGCAATGACGGCATCATGCTGCGTCACTTTCACGAGCGCGGTATCCGTCACCTGGGCGTCGAGCCCTCGGTGAACGTTGCCGATGTTGCGCGCAGTCGCGGCATCCGCACCATTAGCTCGTTCTTCAATCGCAAGCTCGCCGAAGAGATCGTCGCTGAGCACGGCCGCGCCGACGTTATGCTCGCTGCCAACGTCATGTGCCACATGCCCGATCTGCCGGGTGTCGCCGCAGGCGCGCGGCGCCTGCTCAAACCTGACGGTATCATGATTTTCGAGGAGCCCTATCTGGGCGACATGATTGCCAAGACCTCCTACGACCAGATCTACGATGAGCACGTCTACATATTCTCGGCGACGTCGATCGCGCGTGCATTTGCGCCGCATCAGCTCGAGCTCGTCGACGTGGCGCCACAGATCACGCATGGTGGCTCGATGCGCTACACGCTGGCACCAAAGGGAAGTCGGCCGGCAACGGTGCGCGTCGCCGAGCAGTTTTCGCGAGAACGCGTACAGGGTCTCGACGATGCAAAGACCTATCTGCACTTCAAGCAGAACTGCGAACGTTCTCGTGCGCATCTGATGCAGACGCTTAATGAGCTAAGCGAACAAGGCAAGCGCGTGGTCGGCTATGGCGCAACTTCAAAAAGTACAACAGTGACCAATTACTGCGGAATCACGCCGCAACATGTCGAGTTCATTTCCGACACGACGCCGATCAAGCAAGGCAAACTGTCGCCGGGCGCGCACATTCCCGTGCGACCATACCAGGAATTTACCCGCGCTTATCCCGATTATGCGCTGCTGTTCGCATGGAACCACGCGGCAGAAATCCGCGAGAAGGAGCAGGCCTTCGTTGCCTTCGGCGGTCGGTGGATCGTCTATGTCCCAGACGTCGAAGTAATCTCGTGATTCCCTGGGCTGCTCCTGCCGCGCAATACCGCGCACATAAGAATGCGATAGACGCCGCGATCGCGCGCGTTCTGGACAGCGGCGCCTATGTTCTCGGCAGCGAGGTTGAAAGCTTCGAGCGTGCTTTCGCCGATTATTGCGGTGTTCCTTATGCCGTCGGCATCGGCAGCGGCACCGACGCGCTGATCCTTGGCTTGCGCTCGCTCGATGTCGGTCCGGGAGACGAGGTTATCACCGTTTCCCACACGGCCCTGGCGACTGTCGCTGCGATTATCGCCACGGGCGCGATGCCGGTTCTGGTCGATATTGACGCGGCGACTTATACGATGGATCCGGCTCGGATCGAGCAAGCAGTCGGGCCGAGGGCGAAGGCGATCGTCGCGGTGCATCTGTATGGCGGGCCGGTGGATCTCGGCACCCTCGACACGATCGCCAAGCGTCACCGGTTGCGCCTCATCGAGGACTGCGCCCAGGCAGCCGGAGCCCGCTATCGCGATCGCCGCGTCGGCAGTATCGGCGACATTGCGTGCTTCAGTTTCTATCCGACAAAGAATCTCGGGGCCATTGGCGACGGCGGCATGGTGACGACGCGAGATGCCGCGTTAGCCTTGCGGGTACGCCGGCTGCATCAATACGGCTGGAACGAGGACCGTGAGACCGATGACGTCGGCGTGAACTCACGGCTCGACTCCCTGCAGGCGGCAATCCTTGCCGCCAAGCTGCCATATCTGGAAACGGACAACGCCCGCCGCGCCACGATCGCCGCGCGTTATGCGGAGGGGCTGCGCGGCTTACCAATCGCGATTCCGACCACGCGCGGCCAAGACACTCATGTGTATCATCTCTACGTCATTGCTTGCGATGAACGCGACGCACTGATGCAGCACTTGAACCACCATGGTATTGGCTGCGGGATACATTACCCGGTCCCAGTTCATCTTCAGAAGGGTTACGCGGAACGTGTTCGCGTAGCGAAAGGAGGTCTGAAGGTGACGGAGCATTTGGCCCCCCGCATCATCTCGCTGCCGATTTATCCTGAGCTTGGCGATACAGAGGTAGAGAAAGTGATTGCAGCGATCCGCGATTTTTATCGCGCATGATGGATTCGATGCCAAAGAGCGAAATTACACCTAATTTTTTTATTGTCGGTGCGCCGCGCTGCGGCACCACCGCGCTTAGCACTTATCTCTCAGAGCATCCGCGCGTTGGTTTCTCCAGGCCTAAAGAAACTCAGTTTTTCTGCACCGATCTTCCGGGAATTCGCTTTCACACAACCGATCCACAGGAATATTTGAACTTATGTTTTGGACATTGTGCCGGCAAAAACTATCTCGCCATCGGAGAGGGGTCGGTGTGGAACCTGTACTCAAACGACGCGGTCGCGAAGATATTGCGCTTCAATCCCCAAGCTCGGTTCATCATCATGGTGCGCAACCCAATTGATCTCTGCATTGCCCTTTACGAAAAGCGTCGTGAAATGTTGCAGGAGGATCAGCCCAGCTTCGAACAAGCATGGCGAGCCGAACATGAACGACGGCAGGGCCGGAGTATCCCTGCTTTGTTTCGGAAAGAGATTGGTGTGCCGGGTTATCGGGATGTCGCTAGCCTGGGAGAACAGGTGGAAAAGGCATTTTCACTGATCCCGCGGCAGCAGTGTTTGCTCGTTGTCTTTGACGATCTTGTAGCCAATACAGCCGACGTGTATGAGCAGGTTCTTGCATTTCTCAGCGTGCCCAGTGATGGTCGGAAAGAATTTCCGCAGATCAACGAGGGGCGACTAATCCGTTACCCAAAGCTGTGGACGTTCGTGTGGGGAACCATGCTGCGTGCGCATCCTCTGCTTAATCCGGCGAAACGGGTGCTCAAGGTTCCGACACTTAACATTTACCCCCGCCTTTCACGCCTATTTTTAGGCAAACGTTCCGAGAAGCCGGCGATCTCAGAGGGGCTGCGCGCGGAAATGCGCACCTTTTTCGATAACGATATCAAGCTGCTGTCGGTCACGATTGGGCGTGATTTGAGTAGGTGGAGTTAAGAGGAAAATTAGATGATATCCGCGGTAAGGCAGTTCGTGATTGAGCCCTTGCGGAACAAGAGTAGTGCACTTTTCTTTTTGCAGCTTGCACAATTGGTCAATGATCGCATGGGCGGTCGCTACGATGAGGCAATCCAACGCGTTTTATCCCTGGTCAAGCCGAAAGTTAAGCTTCCAAACTCAAGATTCATGCACAGCAGCGACATCGCCCTCTGCGTATCTTCGCTTCGCGTCCGCGGCTGGAATATCCTGGACTGGAAACTCGCTGCTGCGGACATTGCAGAGCTGCGTCGGTTCGCTTTCTCCACGCCGGCTTATGCCGACAATCCCACCGAGCGCATTGTTATCACCGAGAGCAATATTCCCCACGCCCACGGCCGTTACATGTGGTTTATATCCGATCTCATCCGCGTGCCGGCGGTGCAGCGTCTGATCACTGACGCAGGACTTGCGCAGATCGCGCAGGAATACGTCGGATGCGAGCCGATCCTAACTAGCGTTACGCTGTGGCTCGATCCGGTTTATGCGGGCACCTACGCCGCCCATGTTTATCACTATGACAATGATGGCCCCTCGTTCGTTAAATTTTTTATTTATCTGACCGATGTCGACGCGGAATCCGGCGCGCACGCTTTTATTCAGGGTAGCCATCCTCATGGGAAACCGGCGCAGTTCGGACGTGCTGGTCCTCGGCCTCGGGAACAGCTTATAGATTATTACGGCGTTGAAAATGAATTGATCTTTACGGGTCCAGCGGGATTGATCCTGGCGGAGGACACGGCCGGCTTTCACAAGGGCACGACTTTGACCAAGGGCTATCGGCTTTTGCTGCAGCTTCAATATGCTGTTTTGGACATTCCGCACGAAGAGGAATTTGTGCCTGGCATCGAGCGCGTTCGTCTGCAAGGCGTTGATCCCGCCCTCAAGCGGATCGCGCGCAAATTCCTAGTATAGCTACGATATGCGTTGCCGATACGTGCCGCCTCGTCTATTTCCGTGCCTAGTTTCTGTGTTTAACGCAACGATAGTTAAACTGGACGCGCCATGAAGGCGGCAATAGGCACACCCTTCTTCACTGTGTTCACACCGACTTACAACCGCGCCCATACGCTTCACCGTGTTTTTGACAGCCTATCCGCGCAGACATTTCAGGATTTCGAATGGCTGGTCGTCGACGACGGATCGACCGACAATACATCGGAGCTTATCGGCGCCTGGATGAAAACGGCGAATTTTCCCGTCCGGTATTTCCGGCAGCCGCACTCGGGCAAACATATTGCACACAACTTGGCTATTCAGCAGGCGCGCGGTGAGATGTGGACCGGCATCGATTCCGATGACGCCTTGGTGCCGCATGCCCTGGAAAGAATACGCTGGCTTTGGCTTGAAATTCCTGACGCTGAACGCCGCAATTATTTGTCAGTTGCCGGACTTTGCCAAGATCAGCGCGGGGGGAAGCTCGGACGGCCGTTTCCCAGCAGTCCTTTCGATGTTGATGTGCGCGAGTATCTTTTCCTCTATCGCCGACTTTTCGGTGAAACGTGGGGCGCGTCTCCGATGCATTCCGTGCGGCGATTCCCTTTTCCCGAGATCGCTGGGACAAACTTCGTTCCAGAAGGTGCGCACGGGCTGCAAATGGCGAGAGCCCACAGAATGACCCGTTTCGTCAATGAGATTTTCCGTATCTACTATGTCAATGACCGCAAGACCGGCGCCAACCTGAGTAGCCGCCGCGAAGTCGCAAAGAGCGCGCCGGGCCGCCTCTACTATTATGCGTGGGTGCTCAATCATGAGATGGAATATTTCCGTCGGGCACCAGTCCCTTTCATCAAGGCGGCCGCGATGCTGCCCGTGGTTGCTCGCTACGCTAACCGGCCGCTGCGCGAGGTCTTACGGGGGCTGAAGAACTGGGATGCCAAGCTCTTGATCTTTGCAGCAATGCCACTTTCCTTGCTCCTGACCATTTTCTTCAGGCTGATCGCGCAGAGGGAATAGTCCTAGAATGAGCAGACTGTCGCCAGATACTGCGCGGGCGACGCAGGCCGCTTTTGCGTGCTGGTGAAACAGCTGCGATCGCGGTCGCGATGTCTTCGAGAACGTTCATCAAAAACTCGGAGAGGATGTGGCGTTTGTGCGATTGGCCGTATTCCGACTGGCATGGCGAAGTTGGCGATTATCTCGATGCCTTCCCCGATCACGGGGCTTGGAGCCTCGCCAATTCAAAGCGAGAATCAGCTGCTAGATTTGCGATTGCGCGGGTGTTCGCGTAAGGATTTCGTGGGAGCCAGGAGGTTATGCTTTCCAGCTTTCGAATTCGAAGGTGGCCGAACAAGCTTTCGATAGCGATGGAGAGCACGCTCGTCGAACGCTCGTCAGAGAGGGTGAATCAATGAAAACAACGACCAATTTTGATCCGGTATTTGTGCACGCTTCGGCACGAGGCGGCAGTACCTACTTCTTTAATGTACTTCGACGCAACAAGTCGTTTTTATGCTTCAGCTCGGCAATAATCGATGGAAAAAAGGATATCGCACGTACCCATCTCCCTCCAAAGCAGATCATTCGTCGCAAATTGTTCAATGCCAATCATCGATTTCTTGAGCGCCCTGATTACTATGAGTTTATTGAAGCCTGGGATGCAGTTATGCATCTTTGTCCGGATTTTCCGACATTTCAGGATTATCTTCCGCCAAACGGCGTTCTCTCATCCGATATACGCATCTTTATTGCCGCCCTTATCGAACACGCCCGGTCACAAAATAAGCGTCCGATCTTGTGTGAGACGAACTCTCGTGGCCGCGTCGGCGCGCTGCGTGACGCATTTGGCGGATTCCACATTGCGCAATATCGTGACCCATTGAGCCAATTTGGCTCATTCATTCGCGCCCTGATCGAAGGAGGATTTTGGGGTTTTCTGTCTCATCCGGCAACTGAACTGGGTGTATGCGGCACACATCCGCTGTATGCTGTAGTGCCTCCCGCCTGGCGCGTTCCAAATCTGCCCTGGGTAGCCAACACCCGCGCCCAGCGTTGGGCTTCGGATGCTCAGTACATTGCAATGATTGGCTCGCCAGAACGCGAGACAATTGAAAAAGTATTTCGCTGGCATTTATTTTCTTGGGTCTTAAGCAATCTAGCCGCGATCGCTTATTCGGATCTTGCTCTCGATATGGATAAACTTCATGAAGATACAAGTTATCGTTCATCGATAATCAATAATCTCGCGACCATCGACGTGCCCGTCGATTTCAAAGATCTGGAGAAATTTGATCGTTATTATCAGTTCGAGTCGTTCGATCCCACGGCTGTTTGTAACCAAGTGATCTTAACGATCAGGAACGCGCTGACGGACGGCGTGTTGGACCGGGCGCTTCAAAGCCTGGGCAGGCAATCACCAGTAACCCCCACTGCGATTGCGGTCGAAAGCTTGCTTTCGAAACTGACCGAGTCACTTGCGGCAATGTCAACGAGCTCTGTTCGCAATTACGTCAGCACCGCCGAATGGAAGAGGATCGTCACCAAAAATCGCAAAATTTGGTTCAACCCGAGCATGCGACGGTTTAGCCAGCACATTTATCCTTTCGCGGTGCCGATCGTGCATGCAGGACGACGGGCTGGACTCTGGCGTTAAGTGTAAAATCTGACACAGGGCTGGTGATGATCAAATTTGCAAAGCGATGACCGCTGTTTTTCAGTTTATCATTTACGCAAATTGTGTGTCGCTAGAACAAGTGCACTGAAATGAAGTCGCACCGTCTTTTGGTCGCAGACCTTATGACGCGGCTCAGATGGCGTTTTCCTATCTTGATTATCTTGACTGCGTTGGTCGGTGTCAGCGAAGGGGCCTCGATTATCCTGTTATTGCCACTCCTGAACCGCGTAGGCATTGCGGCCACGAGCACACAAGGCGTCGCGAACGAGCTAATCGACAAAGGTCTGACGCTCGTCGGCGCGAACGGGACGGGCACGATATTTGTGCTCGTTACCATAATTGCGACAGCGCAAATGATTTTTGCAGTTTCGCTCAATTGGTGGAGTGTCGGGCTCGCAGCTAGTTATCAATCTCAGCGCCAGATGGAACTGTTCAGCGCCTTTATGCGCGCAAAGTGGTCGTTCTTTGTCGATCGCAAAGTCGGCGAGATGACGAGCGCGATCGTTACCGAATGTGATCGATTGGGCCGCGCATTCACGTTATGCCTTTCGCTCTTTGGCAGCGCTATTCTCGCTCTCGTTTATGTCGTGCTGTCGCTGCTTATAGCCTGGCAAGTGACGCTAAGTCTCATTAGTTTTGCCATCGTTGTTGCTTTGCTGATGAGTCGTTTCTATAAAAAAAGCTATGCAATAGGTAAAAATCTGACGCCTCTCAATGCGCAACTGCAGTCAGTGCTGAGCGAACAATTGGCCGGAGCCAAATTCATCAAGGCAACTGCGGGCGTCAATCATGCAATAACTCAAATTGAGCCCGTTGTACGAGAGCTCAAAAAAGTCAGTGCGCTCGCCACCGTCATGCCAGGAATGGTGCGCGTCTTGCTTGAATATGTTGCTCTGATCGGCCTCGCGGCCATTCTCGTTGTGACCAGCGTCGGTTTTAAAGTAGCGCCGTCGGACGTCATTGTTGCGCTTGCGTTGTTTGGCCGACTATTTCCACGTCTCACAACCGTACAAGCACAGTTACATGCTCTAAACATGCATGTGCATTCATTAGGAAGGATAAATAGCCTTCAGGCTGCCGCCGAAGCTGCCGCCGAGCGACAGGATGGATCGAGCGACCGCTTGCGAATCACTCAGCCATCGACGCTTACTGTGCGCAATCTTCAAGTTAGACTTGGCGACCGCGTCGTTTTAGATGACATCAATCTGACGCTAGGCATCCCCGGCTTGCTAGCACTCGTCGGCAAGTCTGGTGCCGGCAAATCGAGCCTTGTCCATGCGTTGCTTGGTCTGGTCGAGCCGAGTGCTGGATCGATCCGCCTGGGAGGCTACGATCTTGCCTCGGCGCCGCTTGGCGGCTGGCGGCGTGCCATCGGGTATGTGCCGCAGGAAATTACTTTATTTCACGCGTCCATCAGAGACAACTTGACGCTCGTCAACGCTGGTGCCTCGGAGGCGGAGATCAAAATGGCGGCCCGGCGCGCTCATGCGCTTGATTTTATCAATCTGCTCCAAGATGGCTTCAATACCGTCATTGGCGACCAGGGAGTGAAGCTTTCCGGCGGACAGCGCCAACGCCTGGGCGTTGCGCGAGCGCTGCTCATGAATCCAGCATTGCTTGTGCTGGACGAGGCCATGAGCGCGTTGGATAACGAGTCGGAAGCCGAATTACTATGCACGCTTGAGGAGTTGCGCGAACAGGTCGGGATTTTACTTGTGGCGCATCGGCTCGCCGCAGCGCGTATCGCCGATGTTATTTGTGTCGTTGATGGCGGCCGTATCGTCGAGACTGGATCGTGGGACGAATTGATAGCGCGCCGCGGACGCCTATACGCGCTCGCTACTGCACAGGGCCTGGACCGCGTTGCGGCAAATGTGTGTTGAAGAAAGGCAAAGGGCATGTCCGTCTCTCAGGCTCAATCGCGCTCTCTCAGCGCCAGTTCGCTTCCGGACGGAAGAAAAGTCCGGCCGGCTGCCGGCCGTTTTTGTGTATTCGTCTCCAGTTCGGATCGCGGGCGCGACATTTTCGAGATCGTTTTCCAAAACGCCGAAAAGATGTGGCGCGATTGCGATTGGCCGCGCTACGCCGGCTTCACGAGGAAACATCCCGATCTATATGGCTTCACGGCGCTGGCGGCAAAAGGTCCATCCAACTGGCAAGACGAATTGGGTGACCAGCTCGACCAACTTCCCGATGGGATCGAGTACGTATATCTGACGTTTGAAGATGCGCTATTCCTGTCTCCGGTCAATGGGGCGAAGCTTAATGCGATCGCTGATCTGATGGTCGGCCAAAACTTGTCATATCTCAGCCTCGTTCCGCTGAACAGAAACGCTCCCGGTCGCGTAATCGAATATGTTAGGAGGAAACTGAGCAAGCGTCCGCTGCGTCAGCTCTCATTCTCAGAGCCTTATTATTCGTCGCTCGCGGCAGCAATTTGGAAACGCTCATATCTGCGCTCGCTTTTGCGGCGACCTGGCTCTATCTGGGACCTTGAGCATGTCGTCACCGAGGAGCCACATTACGCGGTTTGGGAGTCCGTCCTCGATCACAATCAAATCGTCAAGAAGGGGCAGTGGGCATTTCACGCCAAGAATCTACTGGCCACTCAAGGCATCAGTCTTGCAAATTCGAAGCGAGAATTTCGAACGGTTAAGGCCGGTATACGCGACATTAGGGAAAGAATCGTGTGGGAACTCGTAGGCTTCCTGAGCTTTCGCCTTCGGCGTCGGTTGAACCTGATTTCGCATCGAGCGCCGCCGAGCACCGGGACTGTTTCCAACAATCCCGGAAACGCCAGGACGACCGGGCTATAGAACCGGGTGCACCATCGAGCTGAGACGTTTTCCAGCCTCCAGCTGCTGAACTCGAGCATCGCGTTCTTTTCTGAAGGTGGCTCCCAAGCGAATGTCGCTCAAAGTTTCCAATCTCTGGAAATCGTTCTACGCCAATCAGCTTGTATGTAATTTAACCACTGCCCGTCGCGGTGAATATGTCCATACGCGTCGTTGAAACAGGCTTTGTTGGGCTTTTGCTGATTGAGCCACAGTGCTTTCGCGATAAGCGCGGCTTTTTTCTCGAGAGCTTTCATGCCGAGCAGTACCGCGCTCACGGCATCGCTGACAGTTTTGTCCAAGACAACCACTCGCGGTCATGCAGGAGCGTCTTGCGCGGTCTGCATTTTCAAATCAAGCATCCACAGGCACAAATCGTCACGGTAATCCGTGGCCGCATTTTTGATGTTACTGTCGATTTACGGTTCGGTTCTTCAAGCTTTGGACGTTGGTACGGCGTTGAATTGAGCGACGACGGACCGCGTCAGATTTATATGGCCCCAGGGTTCGCTCATGGCTTTTGCGTGCTGAGCGAATTCGCGGATCTGCACTACAAAGTCAGCCAGCTGTACGATCGCACTGATGAAGGCGGCATATATTGGGCCGATAGTGACATCGGTATTCGTTGGCCTCTCGATGCACCTGTCGTTTCAGAGCGTGATAATTGCCATCCTTGGCTGCGCGAACTGAGCCCTAAACAATTACCTACCTTTGCCGAGTCGAAAGGGTAATGGTGCGACCATCGACCGTCGACAAGGCACTGCTACATCCGCATCGATGGTGATCGAAAAGTTATGCAATTCACCGTATTAGGGGCGAGCGGATTTATCGGCGGGCGCCTTGCATCGCGCCTGGCCGAGAATGGGCATCAAGTCTGGCGCCCGTCGCGAAATGATTTGCAATCAATTGACCGGCGTGAGCTTGGGCATGTGTTCTATTGCATAGGAGAGGACGACGTATCGGAAAACTCATTCAATATCGCAGATGCGCATGTCGGTCAGCTCGCGAATATTCTGAAGTGCCGTAAATTCGCGAGTCTGACCTACCTCTCGTCCACGCGCGTGTATTTCGGCGCATTAAGTGCGAACGAGGAGACGCCACTTCAAGTTTTGCCGGACGACAAAGGTGGGCTCTTTGGCGTCATGAAGATTGCGGGCGAGCAACTATGTTTTGCTTCGAACAATCCAGCTGTACGCGCGGTCCGCTTGTCAACTGTGATCGGCTTCGCTCCAAAAGGCAAAAGCTTGCTCCCCACTCTAATCAGAGACGCTTTCCTGCGCGGGCGGATGCATGTATCGATCTCGGCCCAATCGTCGAGGGACTACATAGCTATTGAGGACGTGATCGATATTCTTCCGCGAATCGCTGTGGAGGGCAAAAGGCGTTGCTACAATGTCGCATCAGGTGTGAACGTTCGCCTCGCCGAAATTGTCGGTGTAATCCGCGGCGAATTTCCATCGGAATGCGATTGGCAGCCCAACGCACCGACAATTGGATTTCCGGAAATCAACATCAGCCGTATCCAAACCGAGTTTTCCTTCGCACCACGCCCTGCTCTGGATGCATTGGTCGTCGCGTGTGCTGAATTCCGACGCTCCTTGAGATTGCCTTTGGAAATTCAAGCTTCCGTTCTCTCTGTTCAGCGATGAACAATGCCTATGGCCCAGTGCACTCTCGAGAGCAAATGAACAATCCGGATACTCTCGCATGAAAGCAATGTCGACCCAGCAGCCGCTCACCACGCGCGAAAAGGCGATGGATGAATTTCCGATAATGGAAAGCAAGCCTGGCAATATTGTTTTGTTTCATCCTCATATTTCGAGCAAGGCCATTGATGCTGTAACGGAAGTACTCAAGACGCGGTGGATTGGCCAAGGCCCAAAGGTTGAGGAGTTCGAGAAGAGGTTTGGCGCACGATTTGCGGGCGGTCATCCGACGCTCGCGGTGCGTGCGGGAACCGACGCGTTGCACCTAGCCTACATCCTGGCAGGCTTGCAGCCGGGAGACGAGGTAATCTCGCCGCTCTTTACCTGTACCGCCACAAACATTCCATTGCTCTATTTGGGAGTCAAAATAGTTTTTGCCGACGTGCAGCTGGACACCTTGAATATTGACCCGGCGGATGTACGGCGGCGGATTACGGCGAAAACAAAGGCGATCGTCTGCATCCATCACGGCGGTTTGCCCAGTGACATGGCAGAGCTGCAAACGATTGCCGATGAATTCGACCTCAAATTGATCGAGGACGCCGCGCACGCATTAGGTGCTACATACCGTGGCCAAAACATTGGTCAGATTTCTGACTTCACGATGTTTTCGTTTGCGGCGGTCAAAAATATTACGACTGGCGACGGCGGCATGCTGATAATGCGTGACGCGTCTTTGCTGGACAAAGCGCAGCGTTTGCGTAGTGCCGGAACCGATCGCAAGGCAAAGCAGGCTGGAAATTGGGAGAACGATATTTTTGAGATCGGTTACAGATATCAAACCTCAGATATCGCCGCGGCAATGGGATTGGCGGCCCTCGATGAGTTCGACGACATCCTCGCACACCGCCGCGGCTTGCTCGAACAATACGAGCGGGAGCTGGCCAATATCCCTGGTTTAACCATCATTGGCACAAGACGTGGAGATCGGACGCACGCCGCGTGGATGTGCACCATCTTGGCCGAGAACCGCGAGGCACTACAAAAAAAATTACGCGAGCGCAACATCGAATCAAGTCAGGTCCATTACCGGAATGATCGCTATTCCGTATTCGGCGGCCGCAGGGAGGACTTTCCGAACATGGACGCGGTCGAAGATAAGTATCTGCACCTGCCTCTTCACACGCGGATGCTCCGCTCTGATGTCGAGCGAGTCTGTATGGCGATTCGATCCGGCTGGTAGTGGGGCCGGTATCACGCATTGTCGATGACCCAAATCGAGGAAACACGCGTGGTCGAATTGCCGCGGCATACGCGAGCCGACGGCGAAGTCGTGGTGGCGGACGCCGCTGCGCAGGTGCCGTTCCAGATTCAACGTATGTTTGTCTTGGCGGCGCCCGCCGGCGCCAAGCGGGGCCGCCATGCGCATCGACTGTGTTCGCAATTTATGATCTGCGTCAACGGCGCAGTGAACGTCGTCTGCGAGGACGGCAGCGAGCAAAGAACGTTTACGCTTGATCGGCGCAATCTGGCGCTTCTGGTGCCGCCGGGAATTTGGAATACAGTGAATTTTCGTGACGATGCATCCGTCGTCGCGGTACTTTGTGATCGACCTTACGAAGATCACGATTACATCCGCGACTACGCGGAGTTTCTGTCCTTTCGCGAATCTATCCAAGCATGAAGATTGTCGTCACCGGTGCGCTCGGGCACATTGGGTCAGCGCTGATCAGGCAGTTGCCGTTTGCGTTTCCTGATGCCGGCATCGTCATGATTGATAACATGATGACGCAGCGCTACGCGTCGTTGTTCAATCTGCCGGCAATCGGCCGCTATCAATTCGTTGAAGGTGACGTCCGAAAAATCGATCTGTCGTCGGTTTTTGACGGCGCCGACGCCGTAGTTCATCTCGCCGCAATCACCGACGCCGCCGGGACCTTCGATCGCCCTGCCGAACTTGAAGCCAACAATTTCGATGCGACAGCCAAGGTTGCTGCCGCCTGCAGGAAAACAGGCGCACGACTCATTCATCTATCATCAACCAGTGTCTACGGCACGCAGAATACGATCGTGGCGGAAGACTGCGCCCCCGAGGAATTGAAGCCACAGAGCCCGTACGCGGAAACTAAGTTGAAAGAGGAGGGTCTAATTCAAACGCTTACCAAGCGCGACGGATTACGCGCGATCGTGTTTCGCTTCGGCACGATCTTCGGGGCCTCGGTAGGCATGCGTTACCATACCGCTGTAAACAAATTCTGCTGGCAAGCGGTCATGCGGCAACCGCTGTCAATATGGAAAAGCGCCTACGACCAAAAACGCCCTTATCTCGACCTCGCTGACGCCTTCAGCGCAATTGCATTTGCGATAAAAGAAGACCTATTTGACGGTCGCATCTACAACGTGCTTACGCTCAACGCTACAGTGCACGACATCGTCAATTGCATCCGTAACTTCGTGCCGGACCTGCAACTGTCATTCGTCAATAGTCCGATCATGAACCAATTGTCGTATGAGGTGTCTTGTCGCCGCTTTCTTGATCGCGGCTTTACTTTTAATGGCAATCTGCGGCGCGGTATCGGCGAGACCGTCGCGCTGCTACGGGCGGCACAGCACCGGCCGTAGACAGGTCAATGTCAAAGCTCCTGATCACCGGCGGCGCGGGATTTATCGGCACCAACTTCGTCTTGTATTGGAGGCGTCTCTATCCGAATGATTTCATCGTCGTGCTTGATGCGCTCACTTACGCGGGCAACCGATCCAATCTCGATTCAATCAATGGCGATAGACATTTCGAATTCGTCCTCGGCGACATTTGCGACGCCAAGCTGGTGCAGGCTCTGTTTCGTCGTCACGACTTTGACCGGGTGGTGCATTTCGCGGCGGAAAGTCATGTCGATCGCTCGATCGTTTCGTCGGACGCCTTCGTGCGGACCAACGTTGTTGGCACGCACATTCTCTTGGAAGGTGCCTTGGCTGCTTGGAAAGCCGCAATGGTCGGCCGGCGCTTTCACCACGTATCCACGGACGAAGTATTCGGTTCGCTCGCTCCCGACGAGCCGCCGTTTAGCGAAACCAACCGCTATGACCCGAAGTCGCCCTACGCCGCCAGCAAAGCCGGCAGCGACTTTCTAGTTCGCTCCTATGCGCATACGCATGGTCTACCGGTAACGATCACGAATTGCTCCAACAATTACGGACCTTACCAGTTCCCGGAAAAGCTCATTCCACTGATGATCGTCAACGCCATCGTAGGAGAGAAATTGCCGGTTTACGGTGACGGCGGCAACATCCGCGACTGGCTTTACGTAGAGGACCACTGCGCCGGAATCGCACTTGTGCTTGAGCGCGGCTGCTTGGGCGAGACCTACAATATCGGCGGCGGCGGCGAGATGGCCAATATTGACCTTGTTGGTCTCCTTTGTGACGAGATCGATCGCCGCTTTGCCGTAAACAAGGACCTCGCCGTTCGCTTCCCGCAATGTCCGGCTGCGAGCGGCGGCAGCACTCGCGAACTGATAACCTTCGTCAAGGACCGCCCAGGTCATGACCGCCGCTATGCCACTTGCGCCGACAAACTCGCGCGTGAGCTGGGCTTTCGCGCCGACACCGCGCTTGCAGATGGTCTACGCCGCACCGTCGACTGGTATCTCAGCAATGAACAGTGGTGGCGTGCGGTTCAAACCGGCGCATATCGCGACTGGATTAAGTTGCAATATGGCGGCGCATTGATGGGGTCAATCAGTTGAATAAGCCATCACTGCCGACCGATCCCCACCGGTTGGACGCGCAAGCGATCCACACGCTCAAGGAAGTCGCGGCTGAGTTCGCCTATTTTAATTCAGTTGCAGGAGAAAAAATTGATGTCGAGGAGGCTCGTGCCTCGATTTTGACTTCGATCTTGGCGAACGCAGT